>Ga0153939_1000059_pt1 | contig 33817 bp, 27 predicted proteins | sample TSNJ023MetaG_FD_104734 | JGI IMG/M metagenome (GOLD analysis project Ga0153939, IMG submission 104734) | Attine ant fungus gardens microbial communities from New Jersey, USA - TSNJ023 MetaG | ecosystem: Host-associated > Fungi > Mycelium > Unclassified | place: USA: New Jersey, Brendan T. Byrne... | reverse complement strand
GTTCTGTTCCGTTTCTGTGCTATTTTTGCGGCTGCGACCCCGTCGGAGACTGGAGGGGGCACGTGGGGGAACATAGTTCCCCCGCGAGATGCGCCGTGAGCGGAGCGAACCTGTTATTTCCGCAGAAATAACGCGCATCAAGGCTTCGCCCAGCTGCCGGGGATGGACCGCCGTTTGCACCAAGGCAGCGAGCGGTTTTTCCGGTTTTACCCAGGAAAAAATTCCCAGTCCTATTCCGTGCGGATGGCCTCCAGGGCGCTGATCTTCACGGCGCGGTTGGCGGGGTAAAAGCCGCTGATCAGGCCGATGACCGTGGCGAAAGTCATGCCCAGCAAGACAAGCCAGGGGGGGATGATGGAGACTTTGGAGGTTTCGGTCATCATATAGCTGATATCCCCCAGGATGCTGCCCAGGTTGTTGCCGAAAATATTTAATAAAAGGGAGATCAAATAGCTCAGGCCGATGCCGATGGCGCCGCCGCCAAAGCCGATGAAGGCGGCCTCCACAAGAAAGATGGTGCGGATATTGCCCACGGGACAGCCCAGCACCTTCATGACGCCGATCTCCCGGGTGCGCTCGTAGACGCTCATAATCATGGTGTTGGTGATGCTGATGGCGGCGACAAACAAAGCGATAAAGCCCAACGCCCCCAGAATCATCTGGATTTGACGGGCATTTTTTTCGTAGCTCTCCCGGATGCTGCCCAGGGAGTAGGTGTAAAAGCCGTAGCCCTCCTCGGTGCCGATGGCTGTTTCCACGGCGCCCACCAGCTTGATGTCGTCCACCTTCACCTTCACGGTGTCGTAGCCTTGGGGTTGATTGGCGGTGTCCTTGATGTTGTTGGCTTTTTTGTAATCCGCCTCCACGCGCTGCATGTCGGCCACATCCATATAGCAGCCGTAGGTGGATTCGTCGTAGTTGCCGCTATCCTCCAGGATGCCCACCACCTCCACGTCGTAGCGCAGTTCCCTGCCGTTTTCCTCCTGGGGGGGAAATACCAGGGTCAGCGGCTCGGTTAGAGGGTCAAAAAAGGGATCGGGCAGCTTGCCGTTTTCGTCCGGCTCCGCCCAGACGCGGTTGTTGGGATAGCTCTTCTTGACATCCTCGAAGTCATACACGGCTTGGGAGCCCATGAGGATTCGAATCTTCCTGCCGCCGGAGGCTGTCCCCAGCATTTCGCCGGTGGCGGCGGCGTAGCCCATTTGCTCCAACGCCCCGGGCTTCACACCGATAAAATTGTAGATGTAATAGGCGTAGCGGTCCCTTTTTCCGGCGTAAAGCTGCCCGTTTACATTCTGAAAGCGGGACAGGGGCGTCACGGCGCCCACCCCCTCCAGTTGAGAGAAGTTGTGGAGCATGGCGTCGTCCAGCACTACCTCCTGGGAGTTGCCGTAGGGCCCGTACACCTGGATGACGCTGAGATCCCCGGCCTCGCTGAGAAATGTTTCGGAGCTTGCGTTGATGCCCTCGCCCAGGGAAATCATCACCACAATGGCGCAGGTACCGATGACAACCCCCATGACGGTGAGAAAGGTGCGGAATTTGCGCCGGGTCAGGTTGCGCACACACATGGCCAGCAGATCAGAAATCCTCATCGAAATCCTCTTCTCTTTTCGCCATGCGCCATTTGATTACAATGAGCGCGATAGGGGTGGCGGTGAGCAGCCCGCCCAGGGAACACAGCACGGCGGTGAACACGGCGCTGCCGGTGTCCTCCGGCTCCTCCGGTTCCTCCGTTTCGCCGCCGTAATCGGGATAATTGGCCTCCTCCACCGTGATGGAAAAGGGGACGGTGAGCTCCTTTTGGCGGGTGTTCTCGTCCTCGTACTGGATGAGAATTTCCCCCTCAATGACGCCCGGCGTGTCGCAGACCACCGAGAAATCCAGTGTGCCGCTCTTGCCCGGCTCCACATTGCCGTAGTGCTGGCTTTGCCCGGCGGAGGTGAATGCCCCCCGCAGGGAGCCGCTGACATTGTAGGTAGTGGATTTGCCGCGGTTGATAAAGCTCACGGTGAGGTAGGTCTCCTCCCCCACGTTGGCGTAATCCTGATATTCGGTGAGTGGGTCCACCTCAAACCGGTCGATTTGCGTCACCGGAATGGCCACGTTGAAATTGGTGGTCTTCTCCCTGCGCTCCTTGTCTACAATATACTGGTAGGCGAATTCGATCTCCACGGCGTGGCTGCCCACGGTGGCGCTGGGCTTGGCCAGCAGCGCAATGCTCTGGGTCAGCACCGCGTCGGCGTCCAGAAAGTCAAAATAGTAGGAGTTGGAGGAGGACGCGATGGACAAGTCGTCCGGCGTGGTGACCTTCATCACAATGTTCTCCAGGGGAGTTTCGGTGCTGGTGTTGAGAAAGCTCATGTCCAGGCGGAATTCGGTGCCCGCCTCAATGGGATCGCTGCCGTAGGAGTACTGGCTGAGGATAATATAGGGGGTGGCGGGGTCAATTTTGTCCTCGTCCTCGTCTTCCTCCTTCTTGGGCTGTGCCTGGTACACGGTGGCGCTTGTCTCCCCGTAAATATAGCTGTCCACATAGTACTGGAGGCGCAACGTCATGGTGTTGGAGCCGCCGTCGTAGGTCAGATTGGTAAAGGTGGCCTTAAACCGGGGAAAATCGTCCGAGCTGGACAGGGTGGTCACAGCAAGTGTGCCCTTGTTGCTCCCCATGGGGGCAAAGCCGCCGGGGGCGGTGATGTACGCCGCCAGGTTGCGGTCGTAAAAGTCGTCCTGGTGCACGCCCTCAAAGCCCAGATCAAAAAAGTACACCTCCACGGTAAAAGGGTCGGAATCCTCATCCACGCGGTGGATCACCGTGCCGGAGGAATCCCGGACCACCACCTTTTCCACTACAATGTCGGAAACATAATCGTCGCCGTCCGAGCTGGAGCCGCTGTTGCCGTTGTTACCGCTGCTGCCCAGGTAGTCCCCGATGGACAGGGCCAGCCCGGTGACGGTGTGAGAATAATTTGGCGTAACCGTGTCCACCGTCCCGGACAGGTCCAGCTTTAGAGTGGTATAGTTGAGCTTTTTATAAGGGACGTTTTCCAGCTTGACATGAACCACGGCGATTCCCGAGCCCGGGACGTCCTCTTCCAGCTTGATGGTGATTGTGCTGCCGGGGCCTTTCTGGAAGGCGCTTCCCGTGTGGGTGCTGAAGGATGGCGATTTTAAGGTTACCGAGGGGGTGCTGGCCATGCTGTCCAGGGTCGCGTCGTAGTACTCGAATTCAATATTATATAACCGGCCCAGGGTCAGAGAGCTCACCGCAGAACCGGAGGTGGTTGTGATGGAGGTGATGACCTCACCCGAAGGCGCCGCCTTGGCGGGCAGATCATAATAACCCGCCAAAGCGCCGCCGCAAATCGCCAATAGTACACATGCGGTCAGTATTCTATTGCGTATTCTCATAATCACTCCTTTATTCCGACACACCGTTTTCGCCTTGCCATTGCGCGGGCCTCTCCCGCGCCGTCCCCGGGGGTGCGGTGCGGTCACTGGCAATATTTCCATCCAGGATGGTCACGACGCGATCGGCGTACCGCGAGATTTCCACGTCGTGGGTAACCAGAATCAGCGTCTGGCGCTGTTCCCGGCACAGGCGCACCATCATCTGCATCACCTCATCAGTGGTAGTGCTGTCCAGGTTCCCCGTGGGCTCGTCGGCAAACACAATTTTGGGTTTGGATACAAAGGCCCTGGCAATGCCCACCCGCTGCTGCTGACCGCCGCTCATTTGGTTGGGACGATGATGAATGCGGCCGCCAAGTCCCACTTCCCGCAGGGCCCTAGCCGCCGCCTTGTTTCGTTTATTCTTTTGCATGCCCCGAAAAATCAGGGGCATGCTAACATTCTCCAGGGCTGTCATGGTGGGCATGAGGTTGTAGGACTGGAACACAAACCCGATGTACTTGCGCCGGAACCGAGCCAGCTGGTTTTCGGAGAAGGCCGAGATGTTGTGCCCGCCTATCCGGACAACGCCGCCCGTGGGCTTTTCCAATCCGGCCAATTGATTAAGCAAAGTAGATTTGCCGGAACCGGAGGTACCCACGATACAAAGCATCTCGCCCGGGAAGACGTCCAGGTTGATGCCATTCAGCGCAACCACTCGCTCGTTGCCCACACGGTATACCTTGCGCAGATTTTCCACTTGGATAATCGGGGTCTCCAACCGGCGCCCTCCCTAATTGGCAAAATATCTTCCTAATATTTACCAGCCTTAAAAATCACCTATTTTGTTGAAAATGCAATAAATTTAATATACCATAGAAAGTGTTAAATATCAAGCTTTACCACTAATTGCAGACTTATTTTCGCAACCCTGGCGTACCCCAAAATGCATGAATTTATTTTGGCAAAATCAAAGAATAAAATTACATCCCGAGTAAATAATAGAAACTGTAGCGCAAAAATCATTCCATAGTTGGCAAGCGCAAATTTTGATTGAAAATGATAATCTTTCGAACAATAAGGGAGGAGCTTAGTTTATATGAAGGCCACAGGAATCGTAAGAAGGATCGATGATTTGGGACGTGTTGTTATTCCCAAGGAGATCCGGCGAACCATGCGTATCCGCGAAGGTGACCCTTTGGAAATATACACGGACAACGACGGTGAAGTGATATTCAAAAAATATTCGCCTTTGGGCGAGCTGGGTACCTTTGCAACCCAATATGCCGAGGTGCTTTACCGCACCGGCGGCCACTCGGTTGTTGTGTGTGACCGCGACCACGTCATTGCGGTGGCGGGAATCCCCAAAAAAGAACTGTTGGAGCGCCGTGTTTCCTCCGCGCTGGAGGACAGCATGGAGCAGAGAAAATCCTTTTCCTACGCCCAGGGCGATACCTCCCGCCTGCAGCCGGTGGAAGGGGTTGACCGCTTTGCCATCGCCGGTTCACCCATCATAACCTCCGGGGATGTATGCGGCTCCATTATGTTTGTCGCCGAGGACTCCACCACCTACGCCGGGGAGACCGAGATCAAGCTCATCTCCACAGCGGCTGCGTTTTTGGGAAAACAGATGGAGGAATGAGGTTTTTGCTTTGTTTTCTCTTGCAATTACAAGGCGAATGTGCTATACTTGCCTATATTGGGTAGTTGGATAGGATGTATTAGATGAAAGAGTGGGAATTGCCCGCTCTTTTGTTTATGTTATGCCCCTGTGTCAGGATAGAGGAACGGAGGAAAGACAATTTGGCAGGAAACAAAAAGCCGAACACGGTGGCGGTTGCCGAAAGCCTGGTGAAGCCCATATTAGAAGAGCTGGAACTCCTTCTGTGGGACGTGCGCTTTGAGAAGGAGGGAGGCAATTGGTTTTTGCGCTATTTTGTCGACCGCGAGGAGGGCGGTGTGACCATCGGGGATTTGGAGCAGGTGAGCGGCAGGGTGGGTAAGCTGCTGGACGAGGCGGATCCCATCAGCCAGAGCTATACGTTGGAGGTGTGCTCCCCGGGTATTGAGCGCCGGCTTTGCAAGGACTGGCATTACCAGAGGTATTTGGGAGCGTTGGTGAACGTGCGTCTCGTCCGCCCCGTGGAGGGCCGCCGGGATTTTACCGGCACGCTCATCGCCAAAGAGAAGGACGCCGTCACCATTCATCTGGAGCCAGAGGACACGGAAATGGTTTTTGGCACAAACGAGGCCGCGTATGTGCGGCTTTACGCTCAATTTGAATTTGGAGGACAGGAGTAATGAACACCGAGTTTTTCGAGGCGCTGGCGATGCTGGAGAAAGAAAAGGGTATTCCCCGGGAGAACCTGCTGGAAAAGATTAAGAACGCAATTACCATCGCGATCAAACGGGACGGGGAGGGCAGCGAGGACAGCATTGTGGAAATCGACCCGGAAACCGGAAGGTTTTACGTTGCCTTTCGCAAAATCGTGGTGGAGGACGTGGAGGATCCCACCGCGGAGATCCTGTTGGAACAGGCGCAGCAATACAACAAAAAAGCCATCGTTGGCTCGGTGGTGGAAATCCCCATGGAGACCAAGAAATTCGGGCGCATTGCGGCCCAGGCCGCCAAGCACGTTATCCGCCAGGGAATCCGCGAGGGCGAGCGGGATCAGCTGTTTCAGGAATACCAGAGCCGGGAGCACGACATTGTCTCCGCCACGGTGCTGCGCATTGACGAGCGCCGGGGCAATGTGACGCTGGAGATAGGCCGCAACGAGGCGGTGCTTCCCAAAAGCGAACAGGTGTCCACCGAAAGCTTCCGGGAGGGGGATCGCATACGGGTGTATGTTGTGGACGTGACCACCGGGGAAAAGGGACCCAGGCTGATGATCTCCCGCACCCATCCGGGGCTGGTAAAGCGCCTGTTTGAAATGCAGGTGCCGGAAATATACGACGGAACCGTGGAGATAAAGGCCATCGCCCGGGAGGCCGGCAGCCGCACGAAAATAGCGGTGTACTCCCGGGATGAAAACGTGGACGCCGTGGGAGCCTGCATCGGCCCCAAGGGCGCCCGGGTATCGGACATAGTGGATGAGCTGGGCGGCGAAAAAATCGATGTGGTCAAGTACTCCGAAGCGCCCCAGGAAATGGTGGCGGCGGCCCTGTCCCCGGCCCAGGTGCTGGGGGTGGAAATTGAGGATGAGGAAGTGAAATCCTGCAAGGTCACCGTGCCGGATCAGCAGCTCTCCCTTGCCATCGGCAACAAAGGACAGAACGCCCGGCTGGCGGCGCGCCTCACCGGATGGAAAATAGACATCCGCCCCGAAAGCGGATTCTTTGGCGAGGAAGGGCCGGAAGAGGTGTAGGCGCTTAAGCGCTTAAGTACTGCACACTGCACACTGCCAGGCAAAGGGACCGTGTTGATTGCAAGTATGCTGAGGTGAAACATGAAGACAAGAAAAGTGCCCCAGAGGATGTGCTCCGGCTGTATGGAGCGCAAGGCCAAAAAAGAACTCATACGGGTTGTGCGCAGCCCCGGGGGGGAGATAGCGCTGGACCCCACCGGCAAGCTCTCGGGGAGGGGCGCGTATCTCTGCCCCCGGTCCGAGTGCATGCGCAAGGCGCGCAAGGCAAAGCGCCTGGAGCGGTCGCTGGAATGCGCCATCCCCGATGAGGTGTACAGAAGGCTGGAGGAGGAAATGGAAAAAAGTGAAGAATAAGCTTTTGTCCACCTTGGGCCTCTGTAAAAAGGCCGGTCTGCTGGTGGAGGGCTTCGACGCCGTGGCGGCAGCCGTGGCAAAGGGCCGGGTCGCGGCGGTGATCACCACCCGGGACCTCTCCCCCAAAAGCCGCAAGGAAATGGAACTGGTGGCACAAAAAAACAACACCGACATACTTACCATGCCGGTCGATATGGACGACGTTTGGCAGCGATTGGGCAGGCGTGCAGGAATACTGGGCGTATGCGATGCGGGCTTTGCGCGCATCCTGCGGAGCACGCTGGCCCGCGCAGATGAGGAGGAGTAGATAGTTATGATGGAAAAATACCGTGTTCATGAGGTCGCCCGCGACCTGGGAGTACCCAGCAAGGAAGTGATTGAGCTGCTGGGGAAATATTTTGAGAGCCCCAAAAAACACATGACCGCCCTGGAGGCGGATGAGCTCAGTGTGGTATTTGAGCACTACACGCGCAAGCACGAGGCGGATAATCTGGACGAATACTTTGCCCAGGCCGCGCAGCGCGCGCCGCAAGTGGAGGAGCCCGCCCCGGCAGCGGCAACCGTGGCGCCCTCCCGGCCGGAGGAAATCAAAAAGGTGGCGCCGGTGCAAAAGCAGGAGCCGGCGGCGCAGCAGCGCCCGGCTCGGGGGCAGGGCGCACAGCGTCCCCCGCAGCAGGGGCAGGGCGGGCAGCGCGCCCCGCAGCAGGGCACACAGCGCTCCGGGCAACAGGGCGCACAGCGCTCCGGGCAACAGGGCGCACAGCGCTCCGGGCAACAGGGCGCACAGCGCCCCGGGCAACAGGGCGCACAGCGCCCCGGGCAACAGGGCACACAACGCCCCGGACAGCAGCAGCGTTCGGGCGCTCAACAGCAGAGACGGGCGGGCATACAGCCTGCGGGCGGCGTGCAGCAGGTGCAGCCCACGCAGCAGCCGGGCACCCGCCACGTGGACATGCGCCAGGTGAAGGTAAACCTGGACAAGTACAACGAGCGCTATGAGACCATCGCCCCCACCAATCTCGCCAAAAAAGACACCGGCGTGCGCAAGCAAAAGCTGAATCAGCGCTCCGCCAACCGCGGCAAGCCCTTTATGAGCCGCAAGGAGAAGGAGGAGCAAAAGCTGCGCCGTCTGGAGATGGAGCGGCAGCGCCGCCAGAAGCTGGAGATAACCATTCCGGAGGAAATCGCGGTGAGCGAGCTGGCCGCGCGCCTGAAGATCCAGGCCGCCGAGGTGGTGAAGCGCCTCATGGGCATGGGTGTTATGGCGGCCGCGGGGGAGATTATCGACTACGACACCGCCGCCATGGTGGCCATGGAGATCGGCGCCAAGGTGGAGCCGGAGGTGGTTGTTACCATTGAGGAGCGGCTCTTCGACGAGGCCCGGGACAAGGACGAGGATCTGCAGACCCGCTGCCCCATTGTGGTGGTCATGGGCCACGTGGACCACGGCAAGACCTCCTTGCTGGACGCCATCCGCCACACCTCGGTAACCGCCGGGGAGGCCGGCGGCATCACCCAGCACATCGGCGCCTATCAGGTGGACGCGGCAGGGCGCAAAATCACCTTCCTGGACACCCCCGGCCACGCCGCTTTTACCTCTATGCGCGCCCGGGGCGCCCAGGTCACCGATATCGCCATCCTGGTGGTGGCGGCGGACGATGGAATCATGCCCCAGACGGTGGAGGCCATCCACCACGCACAGGCGGCGGAGGTTTCCATCATTGTGGCCATCAATAAAATCGACAAGCCCGACGCCAACCCCGAGCGGGTGAAGCAGGAGCTCACCGAGCACAACCTGGTGCCCGAGGAGTGGGGCGGCGACGTCATCTGCGTGCCGGTTTCGGCGGTAACGGGCGAGGGCATCGACACGCTGCTGGAGATGGTGTCTTTGGTGGCGGATATGAAGGAACTCAAGGCCAACCCCGAACGCCAGGCCAGGGGCGCTGTCATTGAGGCGCAGTTGGACAAGGGCAAGGGCCCTGTGGCCACGCTGCTGGTGCAAAACGGCACCCTGCGCACAGGGGATATACTCATCGCGGGCACGGCTTTGGGCCGGGTGCGGGTGATGATGAACGACTGCGGTGAAAAGGTGGACGAGGCGGGCCCCTGTGCGCCGGTGGAGATCACGGGCCTTGGGGAGGTGCCCCAGGCAGGCGACACCTTCAATGTGGTGGAGGACGAGCGCCTTGCCCGGGAGCTGGTGGACAAACGCCGCCACGAGGCCAAGGAGGAGCAGTTCAAATCCTATCAGAAGGTCACCCTGGATAACCTCTTCGACCAGATTTCCGAAGGGGAGATCAAGGAGCTGCCCATCATTGTCAAGGCCGACGTACAAGGCTCGGTGGAGGCGGTGAAGCAGAGCCTGGAGAAAATTTCCAACGAAGAGGTCCGCGTGCGGGTTATCCATGGCGGCGTGGGCTCGGTGAACGAGTCCGACGTCATGCTGGCCAACGCCTCCAACGCCATTATCGTGGGCTTTAACGTGCGCCCCGACCCGGTGGCCAAGGAAAACGCCCAGCGGGATAAAGTGGAAATCCGGCTCTACCGCATCATCTACGACGCCATCGATGAGATACAGGACGCCATGAAGGGCATGCTGGCCCCCAAATTCCGCGAGGTGGAGCTGGGCCGGGTGGAGGTCCGCGAGGTGTACAAAATCTCCAATGTGGGCACTGTGGCGGGCTGCTATGTGGTGGATGGAAAAATTGTCCGCTCCGCCAAAATCCGTGTGGTTCGGGACGGCATCATCATCGCCGACGACGTGATGGACAGCCTGCGCCGCTTCAAGGACGACGTCAAGGAGGTCGCCCAGGGCTACGAGTGCGGTATCGGCCTCACAAAGTTCAACGACATTAAAGAGGGCGACATTTTTGAAGCCTATGAGATAGAAGAGTACCACGACTAGGGGTTGTCAAACAAGCCCTTATACCGGAGGAAAAAAACCATGCCTTCTTACCGCACAGCGCGCATGTCCGAGGATGTGAAGCGCGAGCTCACAGACATCATGCGCATCCTGAAGGATCCGCGCATCACCGGCCTGCTCAGTATCGTCAAGCTGGATCTCGCCAGCGATTATTCCTATTGCAAGGTTTACGTCAGCTCCCTGGAGGGTCTGGAAAACGCCCAGGGCGCCGTGGAGGGCCTGACCAGCGCCGCCGGGTTTATCCGGCGGGAGATCGGCGCGCGGCTCAAGATGCGCCGCACCCCCGAGTTCAAGTTTATCGCGGACAACGGCATCGAGCGCAGCGCCGAAATCGGCCGGATTCTGGACAACCTGAAATAGGACCAAAAATATCACATGCAAGAGGGAAGACAATGCGCATAACGACAACCGATACCGCCAGGCTGCTGGCAGAGCACGATAACCTGGTCATTTTGCCCCACCAGAATCCCGACGGCGACGCGCTGGGCTCTGCCTTTGCGCTGCTGTATGCGCTGCAGGCGCTGGGCAAGCGGGCGCGGGTGGAGTGCCCCGATGAGCTGCCTGCCCGCTACGGCTTTCTCTTCAGGGAGTACCGCCCGTTGGAATTCCACGCGGATTACATCCTGTCGGTGGATATGGCGGCCCTCCAGATGCTGGGCCCATTGCGCCAAAGGTATGAGGGGCGCATCGATCTGTGTATCGACCACCACCCCTCCAACGATCTGTACGCCAAGGCCACCTTGCTGGACGACGGCGCCGCCTCCACCACGCAGATTATCCATGAGGTGCTGACACAGATGGGGGCGCACATTGACCGCGCCATCGCCAACTGTATTTTTACCGGCCTCACCACCGACACGGGCTGTTTTTTGTACGACAACGTCTCCGCCCTCACCCACCGGGTGGCCGCCGCCATGATCGACGCGGGCGCGGAGCACGGCAAAATCAACAAGCTGATGTTTGACACAAAGTCCAGGGGCCGCCTGGAAATAGACCGCATCATGATGGACAGCCTGGAATTCTACTTCGACGACCGCTGTGCCGTGGTCTACATCCCCAGCGAGGTGCTGCCCCGCCTGGGGGTTACCGACGAGGAGCTGGACGGCGTTTCCTCTTTTCCCCGCAAAATCGAAGGGGTGCTTGCCGGGATTACAATTCGGGAGCAGGGCGACGGAACATACCGTATCTCCATGCGCACCTCCGGCGGCGTGGACGCGTCCCGGATCTGCAAAAAGCTGGGCGGCGGCGGACACCACGCGGCGGCGGGGTGCACGCAAAGCGGAGAGCTGGAAACGGTGAAGGCCGCCATTTTACAGGCGGTGGCGGAGGAGCTGGAGGGCCAGGGGTTGTGAACGGCATCCTGTGCATCGACAAGCCCGCCGGCGTCACCTCCTTTCGTGTGGTGGCGCAGATCCGGCGCATAACGGGGATTCGAAGGGTTGGCCATGGGGGGACGCTTGACCCTATGGCTACCGGTGTTTTACCGGTGTTTTTGGGCCGCGCCACCAAGCTGTGCGACATTTTGCCCAATCAAGACAAGGGATACCGTGCCTCGTTGCGCCTGGGGCTCACCACCGACACCCAGGATATCACCGGCCGGGTGCTCGGCACCGCGCCGGTAAAGGCGGGGCTGGAGGAGGTGCGCCGCCTTCTGCTCGCGTTTTTGGGGGACCAGGAACAGATCCCCCCCATGCACTCGGCGGTGAAAATCCACGGGGAGAAGCTGTACAACCTGGCGCGGCAGGGCATTGCGGTGGAGCGCCCCCCGCGCAAAATACACATTTACTCCATTGTGCTGGAGGGGGGCGACGAGGAGCGGGGGGAATACGATATTTCCGTCGGCTGCTCCAAGGGAACATACATCCGCACCATCTGCCACGATTTAGGTCAGGCGCTGGGGTGCGGCGCCGTCCTGACAGGCCTGCGGCGCACGGCGGCCTGCGGTTTTTCACTTGCGGACTGTATAACGCTGGAACAGGCCGAGGAGCAAATGCGAACAGGTGAGCTGGAGAACCGCATACTGCCCTGTGAAGCGGTGTTTCGGGCAGTTCCCCGGCTGGAGCTCACCCAGCGGCAGGCCTTCTTGTTTTGTAACGGGGTGCGGCTCACCCTGGAGGATCTTCCGCTGCGGGGGGACGAGGGACAGGTGGCCGTTTACTGCGGGGAGCGGTTTTTAGGCACCGGCGTTCCCGATTCCGCTATACAGCGGCTTCGGCTGCAAAAGCTATTTGATACCGCTTCCAAATAAAAACCAATGAATTGGAGGCTTCCACGTGATTGTATCGCGGAAACTACAGGATAATTTATCGGTGGGACCCACGGCGGTGGCACTGGGCATGTTCGACGGCCTGCACCTGGGGCACCAGCATGTGATCCGGCAGGTGGTGCGGGCCGCCGGGGAGGAAGGGCTCACCCCCTGCGTGTTTACCTTTACCACCTCTTCGGGGCAGCCGGACGCAAAGACGCACAACCGCCGTCTCAGCTCCTACCGCCTGCGGGAGCAGCTTCTGGAGGAGATGGGGGTGGGCGTGATGCTGCGCCCCGACTTCGCCGCTATCCGGGGCCTTTCCGCCGAGGAATTTGTGCGCGGGATTTTGGTGGAAAAGCTGGACGCGCGCTTTGTCAGCTGTGGGGTGAATTTTCGCTTTGGCAAGGGGGCGGCGGGGGACGCCGCCGCGCTGGAGCAGCTGTGCGGGCCGTTGGGCGTGCGGGTGGCGGCCAATCCGCTGGTGGAAATGGACGGGGAGCTGATCAGCTCCACACGCATCCGGCGGTGCATCGCCGCCGGGGAGATTCCCCTGGCCAACCGGCTGCTGGGCCGCTCCTTCACCATCGATTTTGAGGTGGTCTACGGCCGCCAGCTGGGGCGCACCCTGGACAGCCCCACCATCAACCAGCCCTTTCCCCACGACTTCGTGGTGCCCCGCTACGGAGTATACGCCACGGTGACCTGGGTGGATGGGCGGTGCTACCCCTCGGTGACCAACGTGGGCACCAAGCCTACGGTGGGCAGCGACGCCGTGCTCTCGGAAACCTATATCCACAGCTACAGCGGCGACCTGTACGGGCGGCGGATAGCGGTGGAGTTTCTGGAGTTTGTGCGCCCGGAGCGGAAATTTACCTCCATTGAGGAGCTCAAGGCGCAGATATGGCACGACGCGTCCATCACCGAGGTGACCGGACGCAAATACATCCTCGAACATGCCGGGCCGGATGCGCAGTGGCCTGCTCCGCTGCGGACAACCGGCAACAAAACAACAATAACAGGAACGGAGTGAAAACAAAATGAATGATCTGCTCATGCTTCTGGAAAAAAACGCGCGGTACACCGACGATCAACTGGCTGCCATGCTGGGCGTCACCCCCGGGGAGGTGCACAGGCAAATAACGGAATACGAGGCCCAGGGAGTCATCAAGGGCTACGCCGGGATTATTGACTGGGACAAGACGGATAAGCACACGGTGAGCGCCCGCATCGAGGTGAAGGTCACCCCCAAAAAGGACCGGGGCTTTGAGGAACTGGCTGAGGCGATTTCTCAGCACGAGGAGGTGCAGTCGCTGTACCTGATGAGCGGTGGCTACGACCTGGCGCTGACCATTGTGGGGCAGACCTTCCAGGACATCGCCTTTTTTGTGGCCTACCGGCTGGCGCCCATGGATGGCGTGCAGTCCACCGCCACCCACTTTATTCTGCGCAAATACAAGGAGAAGGGCACCCTGGTTATCGATTGTCACAAGGACGAGAGAGGGGTTATGCTTTGATGGACTACCAAAACGGCTTCTCCCGCATTGCCGCGGCCCTCAAGCCCTCGGGGATCCGGCGGTTCTTCAACGTGGCAAACGAGATGGAGAACGTCATTTCGCTGGGAGTGGGAGAGCCGGACTTCAAGACGCCCTGGTGCATCCGAAAGGCGGGCATCGATTCCCTGGACAAGGGGCGCACCTGGTACACCGCCAACGCGGGGCTGGAAGCGCTTCGCCAGGAGATCACGTTCTACTTAAAGCGCCGCTTCGACATGGAGTACACCCTGCCGGAGACCATTGTGACGGTGGGCGGATCCGAGGGCATTGATTTGTGCGTGCGCGCCTTTGTCAATCCGGGCGACGAAGTGCTGGTGCCGGAGCCCTCCTTTGTGGCCTACGCGGCCATTGTGCAGCTGGCGGGAGGAACTGCGGTGCCCATCGTCACCAAGGCCGAGGACGAGTTCCGGCTGACGGCCGGCGCGCTGCGCGCGGCGATTACGCCAAAGACCAAGCTGCTGGTGTTCCCCTTTCCCAACAACCCCACCGGCGGGGTGATGCGCCGGGAGCATCTGGAGGAAATTGCGGCGGTGCTGCGGGACACCAATATTTACGTGCTGGCGGATGAGATTTACGCGGAGCTCACCTACGGGGGGCGCCATGTCTCCCTCACAAGCCAGCCGGGGATGCGGGAGCGCACGGTGGTGGTCAGCGGATTTTCCAAGGCCTATGCCATGACCGGCTGGCGGCTGGGCTACGCCGTGGGCCCGCAGCCGGTTATCGACATGATGAACAAAATCCACCAGTACGCGCTGATGTGTGCGCCCACCACCAGCCAGTACGCCGCCATTGAGGCTATGCGCAGCTGCGACGAACAGGTGGAGAAGATGGCCCGGGAATACAACCGCCGCCGTCTGCTGCTGGTGGATCTGCTGAATAAAATTGGGCTGCGCTGCTTCACGCCCGGCGGGGCGTTTTACGCGTTTCCCAGCATTCAATCCACCGGTCTCACCTCGCTGGAATTTTGTGAGAAGCTGCTCCACTCCAAACGGGTGGCGGTGGTGCCGGGCGACGCTTTCGGCGACAGCGGCGAGGGGTATGTGCGCATCTCCTACTCCTATTCGGTGGAGCACCTGGTGGAGGCCGTGGAGCGCATTGAGGCATTTTTAAAGGAGCTATAGGGAATCAACTTTAAAAAAGTTGATTCCCATTCAATACCAAATCAATTCCATATAAAGAGGTTATCGGATGTATCGCTGCGACCGTGTTGTTGTAAAGGCGCCCTGTAAAATCAATTTGTCCCTGGACATCACCGGGCGTGGCCGGGACGGCTACCACTTGCTGGAAACCGTGATGCACGCGGCGGATCTCAGCGACCTTTTAGTGGTGGGCAAAGCAATCGGCGGGGAGGTGCGGGTCACCTGCTCCCGCCGGGATTTGCCGGAAGATGACGCCAACATCGCCCACCGGGCGGCACAGGCGTTTTTTGCGGCCGCGGGACTTCCCGTGCAAGGGGTGTCCATTCATCTGGACAAGGCCATCCCCATGGAGGCGGGCCTTGCCGGTGGCAGCACCGATGCCGCCGGGGTGCTGTGGGCGCTCAACCATCTCTTTGGAACGTCCTTGGAGCCCGTCAGGCTGCGGGAAATCGGCCTTGCCGTGGGGGCGGACGTGCCTTTTTGCGTGGAGGGCGGCTGCGCCCTGGCCCGGGGTGTGGGCGAGCTTCTCACGCCGCTGGCGCCGTTGCAGGACTGTTGCTTCGCCATCGCCAAGCCCCGGGCGGGCGCGAATACCCGCCGCGCCTTTGGGCTTTTTGACGCGCTGGCGGGGGAGCTGGCGGGAAGGGTGCAAACCCAATCCATGCTGACAGCCATAGCGGCAGGGGATCTGGCGGCGGTGGGCGCCAGCATGGGCAATGTTTTTGAAGAGATAAACTCCGTGGATGAGGTGGACCTCCTAAAGGACAGCATGCTTCGGGCGGGCGCGTTGGGCGCCGTAATGTCCGGCAGCGGCACCGCGGTGGTGGGACTGTTTGCACGGGCCGAGGCAGCGGAGCTTGCCCTGTCTCGTCTGCGGGTGTGGGATTCCCATGCGTGTCTTGCAAGGCCTCTGGATCACGGCGCGCTAATTTTACACGCGGGCTGAATAATACGAATCTCTCATTGAAACCTTAGAAAGTTTCTAATGGAGATTCGCATAACAAACGAAAATCCGTCAACAATTCTGACAGGAAATAAATTCCACATTTCAGAGAGGACGGATTTTACATATGAATCGCTTGGAAGTATCCCTATTGATAGGAATTATTGTGTCGGCCATGCTCTGCTCCATCACGGCCTTCGCGGGGGAATGCGAGGAAATACGCGCAGATGTGCTGCGCCTGCACATTCTGGCCAATTCCGACACCGACGAGGATCAGGACCTGAAGCTGGCTGTCCGGGACGCGGTGCTGGAGGGCACGTCGGAGCTCTTTGTAACAGCCTCCGGCAAGGAGGAGATCGAGAGCAGAGCCCAGGAGAACCTCTGTGCCATCCAAGCCATCGCCCAGGAGACCATCGCCGGCCACGGCTACGACTATCCCGTGGAAATTTCCATCGTCAACATGTATTTTGAGACCCGTGCCTACGGGGAGGACACCCTGCCCGCCGGATACTACGACGCCGTACGCATTGTCATCGGTGAAGGAGCGGGGCGCAACTGGTGGTGCGTCATGTTCCCGCCCATGTGCATCCCCGCCGCCACCGACAAGGAGAGCAGCTCCCTGGAAACCCAGATTCACCAACTGGGCCAGACCCCCCAGTACACCCCCAAATTTGCCGTTGTGGAAGCTGTGGAATCCCTGCGGGACTGGTGGGACAGCTAATCAGTGTTCAGTATCAGTCACCAATTTGCCTTTCCATTCATCACCGAATGGCGTTTATTCCATAAGATGCAGTGCGGGAACCAACAAAGAGGGGGAAAACAAAAATGAATTCTGCAAATTGTATTTTGCGCCGCGCAGCCGCGTTGGCCTTGGGTGTGGGACTGTTCCTGAATTGCGGCACAGCGGCCCTCGCCGCGTCGGGCTTTACCCCTTCGGCGGGCGCGGGCGCGGCCTGGAGCAGCGCCGTGGTGCTGAAAAAGGGAGATGCCAAGCGCACCGTATCGGGAAAATGGACGGGACGGCTATCCGCCGCGCAAAACAGCCCCCGGGCGGCCATCACCGTTCAGTCCGGCTTCACCGGCACGCTGACGCTGGAGGATGTACAGCTGGATCTCTCCGGCAGCGACTACGCCTGCGCCCTATTGGTGGAGGCGGGCGCTACCCCCACCATTGTGCTCAAGGGCAACAGCGCACTCACCAGCGGCAAGGGCCGGGCCGGTCTTGAGGTTGCCCCCTCGGCCACTGTCATCCTGTGCGCAAATGGGAGACTTGACGCCAAAGGCGGTGAGGGAGGAGCCGGAGTGGGCGGCGGAACCGGCGCGGGCTGCGGTGCGCTGGAATTTGGCATCGGAATGGATATTGACGGCAACACCCCGCGGATCTATGCCACCGGCGGCAAGGGCGCGGCGGGAGTTGGAGGGGGCAGCGGCGGCAACGGCGGCAAGCTAACTGTTTTTAGCGGTTTGCTCAAAGCAACCGGCGGCAGCAACGCCCAGGATATTGGCGCGGGCGCGGGCGGAAAAGCCGGAACCACCACCATGCGGGGCGGAAGGCTGCTGCGCTATGGAAACGTGGGCTGGAGCGAATCCGATTCTGCGGCCTACAGGGAGGTCCGCGTGGACGCGCGCATGTATCCATCATATACGGTTCATGCCACACACAAGTGGGATGACCTGTTGCCCGTCAACGGCTTGAACATCCGCACAAAAGGCCTTCCCACAGAGGCCTCGGTGTTCACCTCACCGGCGCCCAGCGACAAAGCCACCGCAACCTATACGGATGGAATCGCCTATATCTATCTGCCGGAGGCCATCAGCGTCCTCACCGTGGAATGTGGCGACGCCCGCTATACGCGCCGTGAATGGACTCAAAATGTGCGCATAGATCCCAACATAGAGTTCTATGTGCAGTCAAACTCAAAACCGGACAAAGATCACATATATAATGCCCGTTAAGCCGACAGAACCCCGCACCGATATGCGGGGTTCTGTCATTGTCTGTCATTGTTATACATTTACATTTAGATGGCGTCCCGCAGGGCCTTGGTAAACTCCCCCACCGCCTGAACCTTGGCGTCGTCGTCGGGGGCCTGTCCCACCCGGTTTACAATGGCGCTGCCCACAATCACCCCGTCGCACAGGCCCTTCACCTGGCTGGCCTGCCGGGGGCTGGAGATGCCGAAGCCGATGCATTTGGGAATGGCGCAGTGCCGGCCGACATCCCGGAAAAACGCCTCCAGATGGGGGCTCAGGCTGTCCCGCATACCGGTGACGCCCAGTGTGCTTACGCAGTAGAGAAAGCCCTTGGCGCTCCCGCAGATCTTTTCCAGCCTCGCCGACGAGGTGGGCGCCACCATGGAAATTTGGTGCACGCCGTAGCGCTGGGTGTACGGGGCCACCTCATCGCCCTCCTCAAAGGGCAGGTCGGGGATGATGACGCCGTCCACACCCGCGTCGCGGCAGGTCTTAAAGAAACGGTCCAATCCGTAGTTGAGCACGCTGTTGTAGTACATCAGGTACACAATGGGGATCTGGGTCTTTTCCCGCAGGCGGGCCACCAGGCCGAACACCACATCCAGGCCGATGTCGTGCTCCAGCGCCCGCAGGTTCGCCGCCTGAATCACCGGGCCCTCGGCCATGGGGTCGGAAAAGGGAATCCCCAGCTCGATGAGGTCGGCGCCCTGCCGCTCCATCTCCAGCACCAGCTTCTCGGTTACCTCCACCGTGGGATCCCCCGCTGTGATAAAGGTGATGAGCGCCTTTTTGTCCTCCGCTTTTAACTTCGCAAACAAGCAGTCAATTCTGTTCACTAATTTCCACCCCCATATATTTTGCCACGGAATACACATCCTTGTCGCCGCGCCCCGACAGGCAGATGACGATTATTTTATCCTTATCCATTGCGGGCGCCAGCTCCATCGCCTTGGCGACGGCGTGGGAGCTCTCAATGGCGGGCAGAATTCCCTCCACCCGCGTCAGGTACCGGAACGCCTCCACCGCCTGGGCGTCGGACACCGGGTAATATTTGGCGCGCCCGGTGGTGGCCAGATACGCGTGCTGCGGCCCCACGCCGGGATAGTCCAAACCGGCGGAAATGGAGTACACCGGCATGATGCCCCCCTGGTCATCCTGGAGGTACAGGGATTTGTTGCCGTGGAGCACGCCGGTACGCCCCTTGGTGATGGCTGCCGCCGTCAGCTGGGTGTTCACGCCGTGTCCCGCCGCCTCACAGCCCACCAGCTCCACCGCCGGGTCGTCGATAAAGTCGGCAAAGGCGCCGATGGCGTTGCTGCCGCCGCCCACACAGGCCATGACCATATCGGGAAGCCGCCCCTCCCGTTCCATGAGCTGCCGGCGGATCTCCTTGCTGATCACCGCCTGGAACTCCCGCACCATGGTGGGATACGGGTGGGGGCCGATGGCTGAGCCAATGAGATAAAAGGTGTCGTCCGCCCGGCTCGCCCAGGTGCGGATGGCCTCGTTGGTGGCATCCTTCAGGGTGCTGGTGCCGGTGGTCACCGCGGTGACCTTGGCGCCCAGCATATTCATGCGGAAGACGTTGAGCTCTTGGCGCGCCATGTCCTCCCGGCCCATAAACACCTGGCAGGACATGTCAAAGAGCGTGGCGATGGTGGCGGCGGCTACGCCGTGCTGCCCCGCGCCCGTCTCCGCGATGAGCTTTGTCTTGCCCATGCGCCGGGCCAGCAGCCCCTGACCGATGACATTGTTGATTTTATGGGATCCGGTGTGGTTGAGATCCTCCCGTTTGAGGTAGATCCTTGCCCCGCCCAGGTCCTTTGTCATCTTCTCGGCGTAGTACAGCATGGACGGCCGCCCGCCGTACTCCCGCAAGTAACGGGAAAACTCCTCCAAAAAAGCCGGATCGGCCATGGCCGCCTGAAATTCCCGCTCCAAGTCGGCCAGCGCCTGCATGAGTGTTTCGGGGGCGTACTGACCTCCAAATTCCCCAAATTTCCCTTTGTTCCCCATTATATCTCCTCCCCTATTTCGCCATCCTCCAGCCGGACAGCCATTGTATTGTTTTATACTACTTCATGATTAAAAAAACGATATTTTTGCGGTCTGTTTTCCGCCGACCTGCGTTCTCCTCCTTGACGGGCGCCAGCCCGCCTGCGTCGTCGGCCTTGTTCGACAAAAAACATCCTCGCAAATCTATTTGCTTTTTCAACCATGAAGCAGTATTACTCGCGGAAATAAAAAAACCTGTCCTTTGTAAAAACAAAGGACAGGCTGTATTCTGAGCCTGCGGTACCACCTTAATTGGAATATCTCCCGCTTTGCAGGTGCGCTGGACACCCTCACCCTGGTAACGCTGGAGCGGCGTCGGGGTCTACTGGGCCCTGCGGCTTTTCGTCCCGCCCTCATCAGTCCAACGGCGTTGTACGGCCAGGGCATCGGTTCTCAGCTCTCCCGACTCTCTGGGGCCCTTGTGCGGTACTGCCAGTCTGAATCACAGGTTTATGCTTTATAATGTACTAACTGTATCACATTTTAACGTGTTTGGCAAGGGGGAACATTTTTAATTTCAGCTCAGACCGCTTTCGGGGCCCACATTACATTGCCGGGCTTCTCTTCCGTCTTCTCCCTGGCCACCGGCTCCTCCCGGGTGACGTTGGAGTACTCGATTTCCTCCAGCACCGGCATGCGCACAGTGGTGAGGATATACATGGGACTATAGGCCAGCTTGTCCGCCGTGGTCCCCAGGTATCTAAGATCCTCGCTGTACACGTGGAAGACGGTGTTCTCCTTATTGCCGGGGAGTACTATAGTGGTCCGGCTGGGGTTGCTGCGGAATACATTCACCGTCTCCAGCTTGTAGATGCACTCGATCTCCGGATAGAGATCCGGCAGGTAATCCAGCTCCTTCTTCATCTCCGCGTGGCTGTCGACAATTTTGCTGGTGGCATAATAGCGCTTGTCCTTTTCCAGCCTTGTGTTGATGGTTAGGCCGTTGCCCGTGTCCAAATCAACACGGGGGACGTACTCGGCGGCCTTTGCCACCACGCCCTCGGCCATGTTGACGTAATCGGTGTCCTTGTACACCTCCACATCCTCCACGAGAAATGTGCCGGTGAGGGTGAGGCAGTGCCGTTCCGAGCGCTCCCCATCCACGGACAGGTAGATGTCAAACTGGAAATCCGTGTCCTTGACCCCGATAAATTCCCGGGTCATCATCACGCTGATATATGCCGTGCGCGCGGTACTGACGGTGGTGCCGGGGCGGTAAAAATCCTTGCTTTCGAAGGTGTCGGTGTCAAGCTGCACATAATCCAGGGTCTTGCCGCCGTATATCTTTCTCGCCCGCACCTTTACCCGGCCGCTGCGCAGCTGATGGACGGTGACCGCCTCGTTGTCCAGGGGCAGGGTGTCGGACCAAGAGAACATCCCGGCGGTGAGGGGGATGCGGATCTCCTCCCCCTGCATAATCGAAATGTCATTAAAGTCCAGGGACTGTCCCAGGCCGGCGGCCTCCTCCAGGCCCATATCGCCAAAGCCGTCTATCCGGCTGTTGGCCGCGTTTGCTACCAGGGGCACGGTGGCAAACATTGCCGCCGCCAACAGAAAGCCCAGTATCTGTTTTTTTAATTTCATCGTTTTTTCCTCCATAAACCATAACCGGCTTATTTAAATTTTACGAGCTCCACTTTTTCCTCTTCCTTGCGGTCCACCGGGAAGCTCCCGGTGGTTACCGCCGCGCCGTTGTCGGTCAGGGGCGAATCCGTCACAATGATGTCTCCGCCATCCTCTGTGTAAAAGTGGAGGAAGCCATCGCGGTCAATGGAGTAGTCGGGGTCGTCCATGCGGTTGTATGCTCCGGTTTCCCGGTCGTAGTGATAGAAGTACAGGTTGTCCGTGTTCATTCCGTCCAGGTCCACGTTGGCCATTATCTCAACCTCGGTTCCGTAGGCGCCGTTCTGGCTCAGGCAAATCACCGCCAGCTTCGTTGCGCCGTAGCGTCCGGTAAAGAGGCTCCGGGTCCGGGCGGTCTCACTGAGACAGGTGCACACAACGGGGTAGAGGTCGGTTGTCGCCTGGAAGGGATCGATAATCAATCTGCCCTCCAGAACGCCCTTGTCGTTTGTATCCACGGTGTCAAAGCGGAGCTCTACCCGGCCGCCTCTTCGGTTGTTGGCCTCTCGGGCCCCCACCGACGCGTAATCCAGCTGGGTCTGGGTGATGTACCAGATGTCCTGGAGCGTCACCACGGCGTTGTCGGGATTCTTGATCACCGCCTGCTTGCAGTGGTGATACAGGAAGTCAAAGCCTGTGTATTTTCCGGTGAAGCCCAGGCCCTTGTGGCCGCCGCCCCGTCCGGTCCAGCGCTTGTCACCGGGGTCCTTCGGGGCCGGGTCGGTAAGATCCCCCTCCGCCCCGGGATCGTAGTCCAGGCCGACGCCCACGGCGATATCCACCGTGTCGCGGAGCACGCCGTCGATATACAGCTCAAAGGTGAAGATCCCCTCGTTGCTGGGCAGGTACACGGACTGGGTCACCGCGCCGTCGTTTGCCGCGGACACGGACACGTTGTAGGATTGGCCCGTGATGGGCTCCTTGAGTACGATGGAGCCGAAGTTGTACAGGTAGTATCCGTCAATGGTGATGGTGGACCGTCCGCCGCTGGGCTTGGTCTGATCCAGGCCGATGGCGTTGGGGCTCGCGGTCAGGCTCAGGTATGTCGGCAGACTGTCGCCCACCTGCACCGTGACTTTCCTGCCGGTGGCCACCAGAGTGGATCCATCCGTGCCCAGCCAGGCCTCCAGGGTGTAGACGTCGTTGGGCGACGTCATGTTGGCCGGATAAACGGAGGTGGTAAAGACGGCCTGGGTGGGCGTCAGGCTCATCAGCATGGTGGGCAGGCCGGAGCTGTCAATCAATTCCAGGGCCGGGTTGCAAATATCCAGCTTGGAGCCGTTTACCGTGATGGTGGAGCTGCCGCCCATCGAATCCAGCTTCCTCGGGTTGGCCGACACACCGGTGACCACGGGCTGATTGCCTGCCACCGTTACCGTGGCTGTGTGGGACGTGGGTGCGGAGGCGCCCCCCGTTGTTGTGTGGAGGGTAAAGTCATAGACGTGGGGATTCAGCGCCGTGTTGGCGGGCAGGGTATAGCTCACCCGCGCGGTTGTTCTGTCCAGGGATATGTCGGCCAGCAGCACGGGGATGTCGACGCCGACGCCGTCGCTGATGGTCATGGGGACAAAGTTTTGCAGGTTGACGCCCTTTACCGTAAAGGTGACGGAGCCGCCCGCGCTGGTAAGGGAAGTGGGCGAAGCGCTGAAGGCGTTGCTGCTCAGGGAGGGCGTCGCCGCCGCTACGGTGCAATCCACCGCCTCACCCAGGTTGGTGGCGCCGTTGTACAGCTGAAAGGTATATACCGCCGGGTCCGCCGCAGTGTTCAGGGGCAGGGTTACCGTATAGCCGACGGAGACAGCGCCCTGGGCAATGCCGGTGATGTAGTAAACATTCCCCGTGGGTGTGCCGCCCAGCAGTTCCCGGATCTGGAGGCTTGTGTAGTTGTGGAGATTGCTTCCACTTACCTCCAGCCTGGTCTGGCCGCCTGTGTAGGCCAGGCTTGCGGGCGTCGCCGTCATGCCGCCCGCGGTCACCGTCGCGGTGCCTGCGGGGACGATGGCCGTCACCGTTGTGGGATATGTCTCCGCCACACTGCCCCCCGCCTTGTTGGTGAGCGCGGCCGTGTAGGTGTAGGTGTGATCCACCGTGGTGTAGTTGCGTGGAAGGGTTCCGGTGTAGGTGGCGGTGGAGCCGGTTCCCGAGCCCAAGCGGACTAAGGCGCAGTCTGTAGTGACTCCTCCAATGGCCTGTTGCAGCGTGATGCTGCCGGCGTTTTCGAAGTACTCGCCGGTGAGCGTCACCCGGACGGTTCCCCCCATATTGGTGGAGAGGGTGGCCGATCCGCCGGGAGTGCCGGCGGCGGGCGCGGTCTCCTCAATGACGATGCCCGTAATTTTGGGCACGGCCACGGAGAAGCTCCTGCTGCTGGCGTCCAGGGCGTTGCCATCGTAGTTGAAGACCTTTCCGCCCAGGGCCGTCACCGTGTAGTTGCCGCTGGTAAAGCTGCCGGTAAAGGTGATGGTGTGGGTTTTGTCGCCGTTGTTCACCATGGAGACGCCGGTGATGCCCGTGGCCATATTCCAAGAGGGCTCCGTGCTTGTGATGGAGAAATAGGTGGCGAGGTTGCCGGTGCTCAGGGCGAAGGCGCCGCCGGTGCGGCTGGTATACAGGCCGGTTCCCGTCCTGCCGTTTTCCGTTATGGTTACGCTAAAGCCGGTGGGCGCAACGGTGTATGCCTGCCCGTTGGTGAAGCTGTAGGCGATGGAGGGCGCGGTGGTGGTGGGGATGAGACCGGTGCCGTTGTCGCCGTTTTTCAGGCTCACGGCGGAGGCCGTGTTGGGGTTGTTGTACAAATCGAAGGCGACGCCGGCAGGCACGGAGACGTCCACCGTATCGGTGGCGGACAGGCCGGTGTTGGCGGTGATCTCCACCGTATATTCCGTCGCGCTCACTCTGGTGGGGCCGCCGGTCACCGTGCCGTTGGTGACATTGAGCCCGCCGGTGAAGCTTGGCACGAGGTTTATTGTGTCGTTATGCGCCAGCGCCTCGCTGAATTTGATGGTGACGGTGACCGGCGCGGAGCCGATATAGGTCTCCGTCGTGGTGATGGAGGTGACGGTGGGTCTTGTAATGTCCACGCCGTACACAAACAAATCGCCGGAAGCGCTGTATACAGTGCGGTTTGTGGTGTCCACCTTCCAGTAAACGGTATAGGTTCCGTCGCCGGTGAAGGAGGCCGTGGAGCCCGCCGTCCAACCGGTAATGGCGGAGGCGGTGAGACTCCCGTTGGTGGAAATGTAATGGCTGATGGAGTTGATTGTCTCGGTGGACGGGTCGGGCAGTGTGGCGGTGAGAGCCACGGAGTTTGCAAAAATGTTGGGCGCCAGTTGGTTGGTGCTTATTTTCGAACCGCTGGCGGGGCTGGCCGTCACGGTGATATTGGAGACGTCGGAATTTTCCGTGATCTTGGTGACGGTGAGGCCGATGGAGGCCGTGTAGGAGGCCCCGTTTGTCTGCGTCGCCCGCACGTCAAAGGAGTGGGCGCCCACCTGCAGCGCGCCGGTGCCCGCCGCCTGCACCGTGAAGGTCTGGGACTCCCCCACCGCCAGGGCGGTAATGGTGATGCTGTTCGTCCCGCCGTTCAGGCGCAGATAGCTGCCGTTGGCGCCGGAGGGCGCGAGGACCACATTGGTCAGGGGTGCGTCGCCGTTATTGGTCACGGTGAAGGTCAGCGTGTTGGTTTGGGCGGTGCGATAGGTGATATCGCCGAAATTCTGCGCGGGAGTGATGGTCAGGCTGTAATTGCGCTGGTAGCCAAAGGTGGTGGAAGCCTCCGCCGCCATTGCGTTTCCGTACAGATCCACCGCGATCCCCGCCGGCAATTTGACGGTGATGTTGCCGGACGCGTTGTCGGGCAGGGCCACATCCACCGTGTACTGGGTGGCGGACAGCTGCTGCAGGTTGCTCAGCGTCCCCGCGGTTGTCGTCAAATCGGCCAGCGCCAAAGTTGTTTTCAACTCCTTGTTGAAATCGATGGTCACGGTGACCGTGCCGTTGTAGTAGCCCGCGGCGTTTTTGCCGCCGCTGCTGGACATGGTGGCCGTCGGCGCGGTGGAATCAATGACATACGGCCCAAAGGCCCCGTTTGTTTTGAGCGGCTCCGCGTAATCCTCGCTGTGGGCAAAGACAACGCCGGATTCCGCATACCAGTGAATATAATAGGTTCCGTCGGGCAGAGCCGCGCCGCCGGAGCTGAAATAGGCGTCCGTCAGGCCTGCGGCGGAGGTTGTCGCGCCCGGGTTCAGCTTGCGCCACTGGGACAGCGGCTCGGTGATATCCTCGTATTTGGCCTGGGTTGTGATGATGTAATAGGCGCGGACATTGTCGGGGTCATAGGTGATGGACACGGGCAGGCCGCTGTGGCTGACGCTGAGACGCAGCTCCACTTTGTCGGTGAGGGCCGTGCTGCTTTTATAAGCGTAGGTTTTGGGCGCCGCGTCCACCTGGATGTTTGCGTTGATTCCCGTGTCGTCCATGCCCACGGTCTGGGCGATCACCCGGCGGATATCGCCGGTCTCCTTCTGAACGCCCAATTCCTCGAATTTTCCGGCGATGAGGAGCGTGTCGTCATATACATTCACCGCTTTCCCCTGCTGGATGGGAATGACGACAATAAATTCATCCCCGGCGTTGAGGGTTGTGGGCGCGGATATCCCGGTGACGCCGTCCGCCTTATAGAATTGCAGGGCGCTGAAATTGGTGGCGGTATCCCCCTGCAGCTTAAAGGTGAGATCGGTTAAGGGCGTTGTATCGCCGTATGCGATCCTCACGCGGTGGGCGTTTTCCTTGGCCTGCGCCTGTGTATAGCCCACCTTGAGCATTTTGGACGGTATGTCCTCAATGGAAATCTTCAGGTCCAGCACCGGCAGCACCACGGAGTTTGCGTCGGTGAGCCAGGTTTGCGGTTTTTCCGTCACCGACAAGAAGGGCCTGCCCTCGTAACCGGCGGCGCTGCTGCTGAAATCGGTGAAGATGAGGCACGCATCCGTAAAGCTGCCCCGGATGGAAAAATATCCGTCGGCTTGTGTGGTCCCGAATTTCACCTTGGTCAAATCCACGGAGCCCGCAGGCAGCAGAGCCTCCACCGTCTGCTTGATCAAAGGGTTGTTGTCGATGTCAAAATAGATGGTCGCGCCCGCCTCCGACGTGGAGGTACGCACCTTGATCAGCGGGCTATTCGGATCCCCGATGTACAACACGTCGTCGGCTCCGCCCAGGCCCTTTGTGCCGGCCCGGCTGGTTGTGGAGGTGATCTCCGCGGGGGGAATGGCGACAATGGTGCTTCCAAAGGCGTAAACCCCGGTGTTGCCCGCGTTGTTGGGGCAGCCCGCGCCAATTCCGGCGGCATGGTAGCCGGCGTGGGATTTGACAACCCCGCCGGTGATGAGTATTTTTCCCGTAAAGAAGGTGGTATGCCCGCCGCCAATACCGGCGCCGTGGTCGCCGCCCATGGCGGTGACCGTTCCGCTGGTGATGGTCACATTGCCGCCCGCGGTATTCACCGTCGTGTTCACGGTGGCGCCGGAGGCGTTGGCATAGGAGGAAACGGTGCCCTGACCGCCCGCGTCCGTGGTTGTGCTCTGGGTGCCGGCGTTGGGCGCGCCGATGGCCGCCGCGTCGCCGGTGACGTAGGTATTTGTCGGATAGGACGCAACCGTGGCGTAGGTGGAGGACTGCGCGTACAGCGAGCCGCTGCTGTTGTCGGTGGGGTCATACGCGCTGATGTTGATTTGCGTTCCCTGATCCACCTGCAGCGCGGGAATATTTGTGTGGGTATTCACCAGCCGGTTGGCGCCCTTCAGGACGATATTGACGTTGCTGAGAACGGCGTTGTTGCTGGCGCCGTAGGTTCCCTTAATCCGGATGGGTGCGTATGTACCGTTGCTGGAGATGTCGAGTCCATCCAGGGTGAGTGTGCCGAAATATCCCGGCTCCACCAGCACCCGGTAGTTGTTGTTGTCGGTTGTGCCCTTTATGATGTAATCCGCGCTGCCCGCCGGTATGACGACCGCGCCCTGGGAGACATCCTTTGTCTCCGCCTTGGCCTCCCAGGGCTGTAGCAATCCACCGGGTAAAAAAGTAATTGCCAAAGCAAAGGCCAATAGAAAAGCCATAAATTTATATACCACCGAAGAGGTGGCCCGGTTTTGACGTTCGTACATACCATATATCCCCCTTTTGTATTCCATTGCAACAATAATATATCAAAATTTCGCAATTGTAAATTTGAATAAATATCCAATTTTTAAAACGATCAAAACTGATTCACTTTTTGCTTCCTTTTTTCATTCTTTCTTGATTATTTTGGGAATAATCCGCATGAACAATTTCCAAAGTTCACCATGTAAGTATATTTTAAATTTAAAAATATACGAATTTTTATAAATTTTTTTATGATGTTTTAACAAAATATAGCTGTTGAATTTTATTTTGGCGCAAAAAAAAGCTGCCTTTCCCGGCAGCTTGAGCACCCCTGATCTTTATTCATAGCGCGCTTTTCTATTCATTTGATTTTTGTTTTTCCAGCAAATTATATTTGCTACTTCATTTGCACGCTTTTGATGACCTCCTCCAACTGCCGCTGCAAAAAACCGATGTTTTCCTCCCCGCACCACCCCCGTAGCTCCACCACATAGTCCCCCTCCAACAGCAGGTACCGCACCATGTATTCGCCGTCCCCGGCATCGCCGGTGAGGTACACGGTCTGGCGCCCTCCTATCCGGGCGAGGTTTAACTCCTGGCCGGCCGCCGTCCCGGACAGCAGGGTGTCCCTCAGCTGGGTGAGATCCTGGGTCTCCATGGCCTCCCCAAGGCTTTTCGCCAGATTGGCGTCGTCCTCCAGCAAAACCCGTATGGATATTTGAACGCCGTCCCCCGCAAAGGTATAGGTCACGTCGTTGCCCTCGCCGGACGCCTCAAATTCCTGGGGAACGGAGTAGGAGACAGGCAGCGTCTCCACCAGCAGCACCTCCCCTGTGTCCCGCTCCTCCCCGGAGTCGTCCTGTCCCGGGCTGCACGCGGCCAGGCCCGCAATGAGCAATGCCGACACAAGAATACACAGTCTCTTTTTCATATGGGATTTCCTTTCTGTATTTGCTTATTGATAGGCATACCGTCTAATAATTTCATTCGCTATAGTATACCATGCTTTGGCTCCCACAATCATCCCGCCGTGTATTTTTTTCATTGCAGCCCTTTAGAGGGTCCTTGCAACTCTTCGTAATTTGTAGGATAATAGGAAACATATACAGGGCACCTCTAATAACCGCCGCGCCATCGCGGCGGTTATTAGAGGTGCCCTACAGGAGGTGGAACGCCCCATGGGGAAAAAGGAATATTTGTTTTTTGACCTGGACGGCACATTGATTGACTCCAAGCCCGGCATCACCCGGTCGGCACAGTACGCGCTGGCGAAAATGGGTGTCCAGGTGGACGACCTGGACACACTGCGCTCCTTTATCGGCCCGCCGCTGAAGGAGTGCTTCCGGGAGCTGTACGGTTTTGAGGGCGATACCGGCGACCTGGCGGTGTACTATTACCGGGAGTACTTCTCCCAAAAGGGCATCTATCAAAACCAGCTGTACCCGGGGATCCCCCGGCTGCTGCAGGCCTTGGAGGACGCGGGAAAAAAGCTGGTTCTGGCCACCTCCAAGCCCCTGGTATACGCGCGGCAGATTCTGGACCGCCTGGAGCTCACCCCACACTTTCGCTTTCTCAGCGGAAGCGAGCTTTCCGGCGAACGCAGCGGCAAGGCCGAGGTTATCGGCTACGCGCTGGAGAGCCTGTACATAGAGGACCCGCGCCGCTGCCTTATGGTGGGGGACCGCCGCCACGACGTGGAGGGGGCCACCCGGATGGGCATGGAATGCGTGGGTATCCTGTACGGCTACGGGGGCATGGAGGAGCTTGCGGCGGCGGGAGCGGCGCATTTTGCCGAAAGCGTACCGGCGCTGCAACAGCTTCTGGAGTCTGTGTAATTGCAATGCTATTTCAGCTATTGGAATAGCGGGTGATACTGAACACTGATTAAAAAGTGATAATAAATTGCGAGGATATTTTTCGACCAGCTAGGAAGACGACGCAGGCGGGCTGACGCCCGGCAAGGACGACAACGCAGTATGGCGCAATAAGACCCGTAAAGCTTTCGACGATTTGATGGAAGATTAGTATAAAGCTATAGCTGGTGTGATCTCATGCAGATAGCTTTGACTTCCCGGCAGATTAAATCGTATGCTTCATAGGATTCCTCATAAGCATAAGATAAAAAGTCGTGCGGCATACCGTGGAATATAGTGTAATTCACCTCTACCCCGGCATCTTTCAGACGTTTTAAGTATTCCAAGCCTTGGTCAATCAGTACATCACATTCGGCTAAAATCATCACACAACTTGGGAGATCACGCGGGTTGGGGGCCAAAAGCGGTGATGCATAGGAATCCCAACGATCATCCTCACATTCAAAGTATGCCCCGCAGTAGGATTTCACATGATCATAGTCCAAATTATACCCTTTTCCGTAAAGCGTTTCGGATTCCCTTTTATGTTCCATTGCCATATCAACTACCGGATACGCCAAAATTTGCTTGCAGGGGACACGAATACCCCTGTCTCGGCATAACAAGCTTACTACAGCCGCCAGATTCCCGCCCGCGCTATCTCCCATAACAACGTCAAAAGCAGAGCTTGCCTGATATTCAGCGGCGTGATTCCTTGCCCAAATAAGTGCATCGTAGCATTGATTAAGCTGCGTAGGATATCGGTATTCCGGCGCGAGTGAATATTCGGGCATGCACACAACGGCGCCTGAATTCTTTGCGATATAGCGACCAATATAATCATAACAGTCTATATTTCTAATAGCGAATCCCCCGCCGTGATAATACAGAACCAAGGGAAAGGCCCCTTTCCCTTCCGGTAAGAAAATCCTCATCTTCATCTCAGCACCATTGGTAGGTATCTTGACGTCTTGAAATGAGACATCGATTTCCCTTCCATTGCGGATCTCCTGCTGCATCGTCAGAGAAGCCTTTGTTAGGTTATCCAAAAAAGGCCGATGTTCCAGCGTGATCGTTTCCGGTACATCTACGTATCCAAAGGTCATACCTTCCTTAACCTTTCCCCTTGGAGGAAGTTCAATCATTTTTGCCGTATCCATAAATTCGCCTCCCATTTAGACATTTATACCTGAACTAGCCGCCATGATTTTTTCCTGTGTGCATTCATATTTCAAAAGCTCAGCCTGTATTTTCCCTTCGGCCATCACAAGCACGCGGTCGCACATACCTATAATCTCGGGCATTTCAGACGATACAAGGATAATCGACATGCCTTGCGCTACCAATTGATTCATAAGTTTATAGATTTCCGCTTTCGCGTTAATGTCAATACCACGAGTCGGTTCATCCAGAATCAATATTTTTGGCTGGATGGCAATCCATTTTGCAATAATAGCTTTCTGCTGATTCCCTCCGCTGAAATATCGGGCCACCTTTTTTGGCTCTGCGGGACGGATATCCAGTTTGTTAAAAGCGCTTTTCACAAAAGTATTCCATAATTTTTTTATTACAAAAGGACCCTTCCTTATTTTGTCATAGTTGGCCATAACCATATTAAAATCAATGCCGGCGTCTAAAAACAATCCCTCCGCCTTCCGATTTTCCGGGATAAACGCAATACCTTTCTGCATCGCACCCATCGGGCTTGTAATTCGCACAGGTTTTCCGTCTAACAGAATTTCTCCCTGTTCATATCCCATAACCCCAAACAATGTTTTAACCACTTCCGTCCTGCCAGCGCCGACAAGACCGGCGATACCTAGTATCTCGCCTCTTTTTAGTTGAAAAGAAATATTCCGATACACGCCATCCTTGCACAGGTCTTTAACCTCAAGCGAAACTTCTCCTATCGCAGAATCTCGCCGAGGATAATAGGCATCCAGATTTCTACCGACCATCATATTCACCAGTGTTTCCTTTGGTATCGTTTTAGTGGTATTATCAAGGGTTCCAACACAGATGCCGTCGCGTAGTACAGTGATTTGATCCGCTAACTCCAGCATTTCTTCCAGACGGTGGGAAATATAAATGATTCCAACGCCTTTTTCCTTTAGACCGCGGATAATCTGAAAAAGCCTCTGACTTTCCTTATCTGTTAGAACGGCAGTTGGTTCATCCATCACCAATATCCTCGATTTGTTAAACAATGCCTTGGATATCTCTACCATCTGCTGCTGGGCAACGCTGAGGTGTTCCACCCGGCGTACGCAGTCCAAATCTTCAAATCCCATCTGAAACATGAATTCGTTGGACCTTTCCACCATGGTTTTGCGATCCAGCCAGCAGCAATGACTAGTCAGTTCTTTACCAAGATATATGTTTTCCGCAATTGATAGTGAGGGAACCAAGTTAAACTCCTGATAAATGATCCCGATTCCAGCACGTAGTGAATCTTTCGGGTCGGTAAAGGATACCTTCTCCCCATTGATGCAGATCATCCCCGCGTTTTGTTTATATACGCCGCCCAAAACCTTTATTAACGTGCTTTTTCCAGCGCCGTTTTCCCCAATCAAGGCATGTATCTGTCCAGCTCGCAGGTTAAAACAAACATTATCCAATGCCTTTACGCCCGCAAACTGTTTGGTAATATGCTCCATCTGCAATAAAATCTGCTGATTTGCCATATGTTACCTCACTATTCTTTCCTGGACCGTGTAAAAGCGTCAATCGCGCACACAACGATGATGACCATGCCAACAGCAACTGTCTGCCAATATATATTTACCCGCAAAAGCACCAATCCATTACGAATCAAAATCATCAGCAACGCGCCCAAAACGGTTCCAATGATTGTACCCGAACCACCAGTGAGCGATGTGCCCCCCACAATTACCGCCGCGATGGAATCCATATCGTATGTACCCGCAGAATTGGGGTTTCCACCATTGACGCGCCCTGTGACAATGATGGCCGCAATGCCGCACAGAATTCCCGTGAGCACATAAACCAGGATTCTGACCTTGTCACATGAGATACCGGACAGACGCGCAGCGGTTTCGTTGCCGCCTACCGACTTGACCTGATTGCCAAAAACCGATTTATTCAATAAAACCGTACATAGAATAACAATTGCAAGCATGATCAGAACCATTGCCGGTATGGGGCCCACATTGCCCTGGCCGATAAAGATAACAGTTTCGTTAGAAATAGAAACAATGTTGCCTTCCGTTAGAATGAGAATAACCCCTTTGACGATATTGGTCATTCCCAGTGTAATAATAAATGCCGGTAGTTTCAGCTTTGTAATAAGAACGCCGTTTGCAAAACCGACAAACACACTAATCATAACACCCAACAGCACGCAGAAAACCAGCGGATATCCCGCTTTCAAAGAATACGCTGAAATTATACTGCTCAGCGCCATTGACTGCCCCACGGACAAATCGATCCCGCCGGAAGTAATTATAAAGGTTTGTCCTACCGCAATGATGGCTACTAACGTTGCCTGCTTGAGAACATTAAATAAATTCCCATCGGTAAAAAAGCTATCGGTGGCAAGAGTGAGCAGTACACACATCATCATCAGAATAATCGCGAGGGTTGTTTCACGGTAATCTGCAATTGTACGCAACGCTCCCGTAAGTTTTCGTTCAGTTTTTTCCATGGTTTATTCTCCTACGCTAAAGGGGAAATTCAATAGAAACCATTTACATGAATTTCCCCTTCGTTTTATATCGTATTAGTCTGGATACCTATCAAAGACATTATCAGCGTTAATAACAACGTAGCCCGTGTCCGTAATCTCGGGAACTGTTTTGCCTTGGCTCAGCGCATATAGAAGCTCAATAATGCTGACGCCCCAGTTGTATTGGCCTTGTGTGACAGTACAATACACCTGCCCGTCTTTTACGCCGTTGATAATCGGATCCAAATCGTCAAACACAATTAGTACCCTGTCTTCTTTGGTCCAGCCGCGAGATTTGAAAGCTGTGATGCCGATCTCTCCCGCCGCGTCAATTTGAATCAGCGCGTCGAAATCCGGGTAACTGCTGATCATATTCTCTATGTCTGACAAACCCTTGGTGACATCGCCGCCATTGGCTGAGGTTTGCAAAATCGTCACACCGGGATATTTCTCGGCCAAAACATCATCGATACCCTTCCGACGTGCGATCAAGTTGGCAAGCGTAAGTATGCTGGTTTCGCATATGACATTGCCCTCGCCGTTTAATGACTTGCCAAGTTCCTCG
>Ga0153939_1000058_pt1 | contig 33926 bp, 32 predicted proteins | sample TSNJ023MetaG_FD_104734 | JGI IMG/M metagenome (GOLD analysis project Ga0153939, IMG submission 104734) | Attine ant fungus gardens microbial communities from New Jersey, USA - TSNJ023 MetaG | ecosystem: Host-associated > Fungi > Mycelium > Unclassified | place: USA: New Jersey, Brendan T. Byrne... | reverse complement strand
CAGAAGGATATTCTGTTTTAAGATATGGCAACAGATTTTGCTCAGTAACTAATTTAAAAGTATTTGGCGTTAAAACACTGAATACCTTTAAATTGACAGTCTCTCACATAATCCCCCGTTGTGAAGCCTATGGATTTCCTGCGCGTAATTTATACATTCCCCGTATATCGACAGTTCCCTATGTATGCCGGTGTTTCATCGTCTATTTCGTTCCATGCATTTATCGCTTTGCGGTATTCCTCTGCCCCTTTTCCTTTCATATGTTTTCTATAATCCATTAAAATCTGCGCATATGGATTAAAGACCCATCGATATCCCGAAGGCTTTTTGACGCTGTCATGCCCATCGCATGCCGCAGCCCGGCGGTTATGCTCAGCATTTCCTCCGCCGCGCCCTTATGGCCGTTCTCTTTCAACGGAAAAAGCAGCGCTCTGCCCACGGATACCGCCGTCGCGCCGAGCGCCAGCGCTTTGAACACGTCCATGCCGGACTGTATGCCGCAGTCCACAAAAATCGGTATGGCCCCACCGATCACCTTTGCAATTTCCGGCAAAATCATCAGCGGCGGCACCGCATAGTCCATCAGGCCATGATGATGAGAGACCACTATTCCCCGCGCGCCTGCCTTTAAACAAAGCTCCGCGTCCCGCGTACTCAGCACACCTTTTAGCACAAAGGGAAGATGTGTGGCCTTCACAAAGGAGGCAAACTCCTCATAGCTTTTGGAGGTCATTTCCTCCCCTTCGATCTCATCAAACACGCCCTTCCGGCTGAACGCATGATCCAAATCCATGCCCACCGCCAGAGCGCCCGCCTTTTCGGCATGCTCAATGCGTGAAAAGATTTTTTCATGATCGGCGTAGGGCTTGATAATTTTGATCGTTTTCGCTCCCGTAGCGAGAATGTCTTCCAGCTCCTTCGTGTCTCCCATCCCCGCCCACATGGGCGTATTCACAGACACCGCCGCTTTCGCAAGCTCCACCATACCGTTTTCCCGCACCCGGTACAGGTGCGAAAGCGCCGCAGGCATCACGGGCGTTCCGAAGGTCTGCCCGTAAAGCTCAAATGACGTGTCCGGCGCCGCCGCGCCGATATGCCGCATCTCCACTAAAAGCGCGTCAAAATAGTCCCGCGTGATCCCGGCGGAATCGGCCCTGTTTTTGCTGTCCATCATACATGCCTCCTTTTTTGCTCAGCTTCACTGTTTCAGTTTTCTAATGTGTATTCAAAAACATTATGGTAACGTTACCATATTACTGCGCATAACGGTTTTTGTCAATATAAATATGGCTGCGATAAAGCAATCTATATAGAGCAGGATCATTTCCGGTATATTCATCGGAAATGATCCTGCTTGTTTATTACGGTTTCTTGTTTCATATCGCGGCTTTACAGGCTGCACGGATAATAGCCAAATTCACTCTTCACGCGAAATCCCAGCTTTTTATATAAATGAAACGCCGCGGGGTTCTGTGAATCCACTTCGAGGTATATGTTGGAAGCGCCGTCTGCCGTCAGCTCCCGCAGCAGCAATGTCAGCGCCTGATAGCCGATCCCCTTGCCACGCAGGCGGCTGTCCACCACCACGCCGTATATGCCGTGCATCCCGTCCGCTTCGCTCAGACGCAGCTTTCCGGCAGGCTCCCCCTGCCGCAGGATGATCTTTGTCCGGACGATATCCCACGGCGGAACGTCTCCCTCACCGTCTCCGAAGGCCCCCATGTCCAAACCTTTTATATAGCCCGCGTCCGCCTCCGCCGCCTGCCGCAGTGAAATCCCACTGATCCCGGCGGGCAGAAAGGCCTCCCTGTTAAACGTCATGCGGTACTCGCTGAACGCTGGGGCAAGCCCCAGGGATTCCAGCTTCTCTTTTATAAGCATATCTTTGGGGTCGCAGATAAAAAGGACGCTCTGCTTATTTTTCTGCTTCGCACAGTCCTTCAGCACCGCAGCCATTTCATTCCAGTCTGTGAGATCATCTGCAAGTGCCGCGGACTCCATCTGCTCACCGCCAAAGCAGTCCGCCGTCATAAAACCTGTGATGACGCCACCCCGGCTGCATACGATTCCGCTGTCGAATCCGGGATCCAGCTTGTAGCCGACGCCTCGCGCCGCCCCTTTTTCCCGAAGCGTATGGATGCCCTTTCGTTCCTCTTCCGTAAGACTCCGGCGGTAATGGACTTCTCCATTTTGATTCATGCGGCCTCCTTTACTGTACACTTTTTATTGACTGCCTACAATCAAACAGCGGGAAATTTTTATCAAATCCCCTTCGCTTCGCACGATGGAAGCATTATACCGTATTTTGTACGCTTTGCATAGCAAAACCACCGATTGACTTAAAAATGCGGCGCCTGCAGAGACACAGGCGCCAACCTTCCCCGTAGTCTTATTTCTTTTTTACCGGCAGCACAATCGGAATGATAAAGCCGCCGTCGGGACGCGCGATATGCTCTTCCAGGCCGGGATGCCGGGACATGTCATACTCCCACTCAAAGTCCGCGTCCCCAAGCACCTCCTGCGCCTTCTTCCAGCCAAAACTGGGGTCCCCCTCGTATTCGCTGATTACCATATATACGCCGCCGGGCAGACGCATCTCCCGCAGTGGTTCCGGGATTTCGACGCCTTCCGGGATGGACGCGCAGTAACCGAAGCCGTATTCCGGACTCTGCTCGGAAGGATACGGTTCGGTATTAAAGCCGAACAGTCGCATCGTGCCTTCCAGTCCACTTTCGCGGATCCACTTCAGCACCGGCGCACTGGCCCGATCCTCCGGCTCGATTCCCACACAGGAATAGGCGGCGGTGCGCATGGCCGGCAGCTGAATGAACTTGATGTCTCCGTATTTCGATTTCATGTTTTCCATTGTAAGCCCCTTTTCTATTGTCTTCAGTTTATTTTTCTTCCGCTTCAGTTCCCCCGGGAGCATCAGACCTTCCAATATGGATAAATCATAGGACGGCTCATTTTGAATGGTGTCAATCAGATCGGCAATGACTTCGGCGCGCAGCTTAACATCCGCTGTCATATCCCGAAGCTTTTGAAGCTGTTTTCGCAGGGCTCGCAGCAGAGTATCCGTACTTTTCCCTGTGAGTACAGTTCCGATTTCACCGACAGACAGCCCCAGACGGCGCAGCACCTCAATGACGGCGATGCTGTGTATGGTCCCTTCATCATAAAGGCGCCATCCGGACTGCACGTCACGTGTGCTTTTAATGAGACCCGCCTCCTCCCAGTAACGCAGCGTCCTGCTGCTGATGCCAGTCTCGGCCGTCACTTTTCCAATCGATTTGAATTCGTCCATTTTTTCATCTCCATAGAATGTCGTTTGAAAGCTTTCTAAGCACAGTATAGCAGTTGACATCGCGTCAATTGCAAGAGAAAACAGAAAAAAATTATGGAATTCACTTTAATTCCGATTCGAACTTATTTCTACAAACATTTATGATATATTGTTTGCATTATCTCTCCTATTTTTTTATTTTGTTTGTGAACAGGTGGTGGGGCAATGATTTCAGACGCATTTGATTACAGTGTCGGGGAATTAAAACAGGGCTGTCAAAAGACGGACGCCGGTTACCGGTGCCTCTTTTGCGACAGGGAATACCTCAAAGGGGATATCTACTCCTTTGACGGCCGTCTGGTGGAAGCGAAAACGGCCATACGGCTGCATATTACAGAGGATCACGGCTGCGTGTTTGACATGCTCGGCGAACTCGGCAAGAAAAGTACAGGCCTCACCGACGCCCAAATGCAGATGCTCCGTTGCTTTTACAAGGGGCTTTCCGATAAGGAAACCGCCGCGCTCACCGGCACGGTTCCCGCCACCGTACGCTTTCAGCGTTTCAGCCTGCGGGAAAAGGCCCGACGGGCAAAGGTTTTCCTGAGCCTGTATGAACTCAGCGCCGAAAGGGACGCGGGACAGTCAGCTCTTCCCCCGCACGCGGGCGCGACGATGATTGACGAGCGCTACAGCATCACAGGGGAGGAGAAGAGAAAGATTGCCGAAACCTTCTTTTCTTCTTTCTCTCCGCTGCGGCTCAAAACGTTTTCATCGAAGGAAAAGAAAAAGCTGGTCATTTTATCGGTTATCGCAGAGCAGTTTGACAAGGGCCGGAAATACAGCGAACAGGAAATCAACAGCTTTTTAAAGTCGGTTTACGGCGACTATGCCACGCTTCGCCGTTATTTGATCGAATACGGCTTTATGGAGCGTACAAAAAACTGTAAGGAGTATTGGCTGAAGGAGCCTGCAGAATCATGATGAATTTGACAAACTTTATGGACGAAAGCGGACGGATCACCGCCTGGCCTAAAAAGCACGAGAAAAAACGCGCCGTGCTTTTATATCTTGCGGAAAAATTTGAAGCGGACCGCCGCTATACGGAGCGGGAGGTCAATGATGTCATCACACAGTGGCATACCTTCGGGGACCTTTTCCTGCTGCGGCGCGGCATGATTGAGGAAAAATACCTCTGCCGCACCCGCGACGGCTCCGCCTACTGGCGAAATCCGGAAGCAATATCGGAAGAGTAAAATGCCTTTTTCTCGATTCATTCACCGGAAAAGAAGTATGAAAGACAGAGCGTAAATTCCGAAAAACCCGAAACCATGTCACACGGACAAAACAACACAGAAGAGAGGAAAATCCATGTATCCGCATCATCAGGAGGCCATCGAGCAAATGATGGCATATTTTAAAGCAATAGACGGCGTCATCGCAGTAATCCTCGGCGGCTCCGTATCAAAGGGCACCGAGCGGGCGGATTCCGATATCGACGGTATGATTGTCGTCACGCCTGAGCTCTACGCTGCACAGGCCGCGAAAAACGCTTTAGCTGAAACCATTCACGGTATCTGCAGCTATCCGGGCGGCTATTTTGATGTAAAATACTATACGAAGGATTATTTGCAGGATGCGGCCGACCACGGCAGTGAACCCCAGCGAAACGCCTACCTGTGCAGCCGTGTGCTGTATACGTTGGACCCTGAAATCACCGATATTGTGGCGCGCATCCCGATCTTTCAAAAAAATGAAAAGCAAGAAAAGCTGGCGGTGTTCTACGCCAGCCTGATGATGAATTATCACTATTTTTGGAACCTGCGCGGGGAAAATAAATTTATAGAGGTGCGCACCGCCACCGAAATTGTATACGCTGCCTACCGCCTGATTTTACAGGAAAATGAGATCCTTTTTCCCTGTAACCGGAACATGCAGAACTATGTGGAAAATGCCCCCCGCAAGCCGCGGAATATCACACAGCTTGGCGACATCTTTTTCCGCACCCTCGCCCATGAGGACTGTAAACGCTTTGTTGAGGCTGTGGACTCCTGGACAAGCTATCAGCCCGAAAACGAAAAGCTGGGCCAAACCAAGTATGTAGAATATTACGAGCTGTGGTGGAAAAACCCCCGGCCCTTTGTGAACGAATGGTAGTCCTGCCGCGTTATACTGCAGTACATGCGAAAACAGTGGATTTAATTGCAACATCCTCCCGATGATTCGTAAAATGGCGGGAAGGCTCCATAGCACCAAACGGCTTTTGATATTTATTTGTTCTGCTCCTGCCACTTTTTCAGCTGTTCCATCAGCGCGGAGTTTCCGGTATTTCCCTCAGGCTGATTGTTCAAATACCTGCGCACCTCATTTTTGTTCGCCCCGGCCTTTTCCTTGCGCTTCTCAAAATCAGAAAGTCGCTCCCGGTGGCCGCAGACGCACACAAACATCTTCTTCTCCCCCTCGCCGCGCATTTCCAGCTTTTTATGGCAGTTGGGGCACCGGGCGTTGGTGAGCACCGTCAGGCTATGGCGATAGCCGCATTCCCGGTCGGGGCAGACCAGCATCTTACCGCGCTTACCCTGGACCTCCAGTAAAAACTGCCCGCATTCGGGGCATTTCTGCCGCGTCACGTTGTCGTGTACATACTTTGCGTCGCTGCGGATCACATCGGATACAAGGCGTGTCGCATATTCCCGCATTTCGCCGATAAACCGCTCGTTTTTCTCTTTCCCCTCACTGATTTCCTGCAGCCGCTGCTCCCATTTGGCCGTGAGCTCCGCCGATTTTAAATCCGCCGGGACAAGGGAAATAACCTGATTCCCCTTTGAGGTGGGTACCAGATCCTTCCCCTGGCGTTCCATATAAAAGGCTGCAAATAGTTTTTCGATGATGTCCGCCCGTGTGGCCGATGTCCCAAGCCCGCCCCGCTGCTGCAGCACCTCCCGCAGCTTCTGATCCTCCTCCTGGCGCAGTGGGTTCTCCATAGCCGTCAGCAATGTCGCCTCGGTATAGCGCGCGGGGGGCTTCGTTTTTCCCGTGTCCTTTGAGATTCCTTTTACGGCAAGCTTTTGGCCCTGCCGCAAGGCGGGCAGCACCTGTTCCCGAAGGCTGTCGTCGTCTTCGTCGTCCAGCACGGTTTCGTAAGCCGCCTTCCAGCCCTCGCTCTTCACCGTTTTCCCTTTGGCGTGAAACTGCTCCCCGCCGATATCCACCGTCACGGTGGTTTCCTCATACTGGAAGGGCTCCGAAAGCACCGCAAGAAAACGGCGAACCACCAAATCGTAAATATTCTTCTCCTCCGGCGACAACGCCATCAGGTTCACGCGCTGCTCGGTGGGGATGATGGCATGATGGTCGGTAACCTTTTTGTCATTGACAATATATTTAGTCTGTATCGGCTTTTTCCGCCGAATCGCATCGGAGAGCACCGTATACTTGCCCACCGCGCAGGCCTGCAGCCGCTCGGACAGCGACCCTGCCACATCCTGTGGGATATAACGGGAATCCGTACGCGGATATGTCAGAGCTTTATGCCTCTCGTAAAGGGACTGCATCAATGACAGCGTCTGCTTTGCCGAGTAGGCATATTTTTTATTGGCGTCCCGCTGCAGCTCGGTCAAATCATACGCGGCGGGAGGCATTTTGCTTTTCATTTGTTTTTGAAGCTTTATAACAGTTGCCGGTTTCCCCTGCACTTTTTTCAGAAGAGCGTCCGCCCGCGCTTCGTCAAACAGGCGGCTGTTCCCTTTATGATCGCGCCAGAGTGCTGAAAGGCCCGGAAGCTTCGCAGTGAGGGTGTAATAGGACTGGGGCTGAAAATGGCGGATCTCCTCCTCCCGCCGGATCACCAGCGCCAGCGTGGGGGTCTGCACCCTGCCCGCGGAAAGCTGCGCGCCAAACTTGCATGTCAGCGCCCGCGTGATATTGAGCCCCACCAGCCAGTCCGCTTCCGCCCGGGCCACGGCGGAATAAAACAGGTTGTCATATTCCTTCGCGGGCTTCAGCGCCGCAAAGCCCTGCCGAATGGCCTTCTCGGTCTGGGAGGAAATCCACAGCCGCTTCGCAGGCTTTTTACAGTGGGCCTTCATCAAAATCCAGCGTGCCACCAGCTCCCCCTCGCGGCCGGAGTCCGTGGCAATGATTACATCGCCGACATCCTCGCGCCGCAGCAGGTCCGCCACCGTTTTAAACTGCTTGCGGGTTTCCTTCATCACCACAAGCTCCATTTTTTTCGGCAGCATGGGCAGGGTTTCAAGGCTCCAGGTCTTGTACTGGTCGCCGTAGTGTTCCGGGTCCGCCAGCGTCACCAGGTGTCCCAGCGCCCATGTGACGATATATTTTTCTCCGGAAAAGAAGCCGTTTCCCTTTTGTCTGCAGTGAAGAACGGACGCAAGCTCCTTCGCGACGGACGGTTTCTCCGCCAAAACAAGTGATTTTCCCACAATAACCCTCCTATCAGGTACTGGAGCTATCATACCATAAATCCGAAAACAGGAAAAGGGGCACACCAAAATACGCCGCCGCATATATTTTGAAGTTTTACTTCCCGGTAACGGGAAACACCGAAAAAAATGAATGCGCCGGTAAGGATCTTCCTCATGCGCTTCGCTTTATTTTCATGCCGGTCTCACAAGAAATCCTGCGCGGATATGCCCGCATGTTCAAATAGCATATAACGGGCTTTCTGTTTGCCGTCTATTACCCCGCGCAGGAAAGTCCCGCATTCCCGAAGAGAGGAAGGCGGGACTTTCTTCATACTTTAACCGATCAGGTCAATCCAGCATTTTTTGTCTGCCGACTGCAAAAGCGCGTCGACCACCTTCTGATTCTTAACGCCGTCTTCAATACGGGCGGCAAGCCCGTCTCCTATATCCAAAAGAATATCCGCAAGGCTTTGCATCTGGTCGCTTTTGTAGCGCTGTGGAACCGGTAATCGGCTGAACACATGGGCCTGCTCGTTGATCTCACCTTCGCAGACCTCAATTTCGTCCTCACAGCCGGGCGTTGCGTCCAGCTGATAGACAATTGCGCCCTTTGACCCATAGAATTCGACGCGCTGGTAATTCCCCCGGCCGAAAGCAAAGCGCGTAATCTGAAAGCTTGCGGAGAGCCCTTGCTCCATCTCGGCCATATAGTTGCAGAAATCATCCACGTCTACTTTTCCAAAGCCCCCGCCCTCCGGCAGCCTTCTCTGCTTGACAAATGTCCCCATATGGCTGACAACGCGCTGATACTCCCGGCCCGTAATGAAACGGACCAGATCCAGCACATGACAGCCCAAATCCCCAAGCGCCCCGGAACCTGTCTTCTCCTTCACATAACGCCATACCAGCGGGCAGTCGGCCTTTGGCAGCCCCCACGACTGAAAGTACTGGGCGTTGACATGGTACAAATCTCCAATTTTTCCATGCAGAATCAAATCCCTGGCATACCGGGCGGCGGCTTTGAACCGGTAGGAAAAACAGACCATGCTTTTCACGCCGCATTCCCTGCCAGCCTGTTCCAGCACTTCAGCCTCCTGTGCCGTCATGGTAACCGGTTTTTCCACGCAATACGGTTTCCCCTCCTTTACGGCGGCCAGCGCAATTTCATAGTGGCAGTCGTTTGGAGTGCTGATGTCCACCGCATCCACCTGAGGGCAGCCGATCAAATCCCGGTAGTCTATAAACCGGTAGGCAGGCTCAATGCCCAGGCGTGTTCCCACAGCATCCAGCTTTTCCCTGTCAATATCACAAATAGCCGTCAGCTGCAGCTGCTCACTGCGCGCGATGCCAGGCTGATGGACGCCGTTCCAGATTTCCCCCAGGCCAACGGACCCGACACGGATCACTTGTTTTTTCATACACCCCTCCACAAATTTTATGTTACCGTGAAGCGGCACAAAATTGCAGGCAGAACATACATCCCCCGCTTCACCTTCCCGTTTCCGGCCCTGAAACCGGAATTTTTCTGCGCGGCACTTAGCGCCGCCTGTATTTACCGGAAAATCCGGCGGGGATACACACTCCTGTTTACGTATCCGCCTTTGCTTCATTTTCTATTAAATCGTGAATACTGTTTTGCAGGACGCCCTTCACCGGTATGATGGGCTCCGGATTGCCGAAGGTGGTGTCCGGAAACGAAATCGGAGCCGCCCAGCGTACCGCGTTGATGATGACATGCTGTATTTCCGGCATATGGTAAATCGGAAAAGTCTCATGGCCCGGCCTGAAATAGAAAACCTTTCCCTTTTCCTTATGCCAGCAGCATCCGCTGCGGAAAACCTCTCCTCCCTCAAACCAGCTGACGAAAACCTGCTCATCCGGCTGCGGGATATGAAAGTATTCGCCATACATCTCCTCTTGCGGGATCATGATTTTTTCGCCGAGCCCATCCACAATAGGATGTCCGGGATCGGTGACCCACAAAATCTCCCGCTCGCCGTCCTCCCGCCATTTCAGCTTCCAGGTATCGGTTCCGCACAGCTTCTGAAATATTTTTGACGCGTGGCCGGAGTGCAGGACGATCAGGCCCATGCCGGCCAGAACCTTCTGATACACTTTTTGGACAATTGCATCTTCCACTTCATCGTGAGCCATATGCCCCCACCAGATCAGGACGTCCGTGCTGTCCAGCGCCTCGTCGGTCAGACCATGCTGCGGCTGTCGAAGCGTCGCCGTCCGCGCCTGCATCCCCGCTTCTTTCAGAAATCCCGCAATGCAGCCATGTATACCTCTGGGATAGATCTTCGCAACCTCTTCACACTGCACCTCATGCAGATATTCATTCCATATTGTAACGCGCATTTTTTCCTCCCGTATCCTTGTAGTTGATTTGGATAAATATCCGTCTATTTGTCCAGCCCGACCCATTTCTCTTCATCGGCTAAAGGGATGATGGCGTCAATTACATGCTGGATTAAGCGCTCTTCTGTAATGGTCGCCGCCGCGGTGTCAGGCTGTTCCCTGTGTGAGAGGGAAACAGCCTGATCCTTCTTGCCCGGCTGGAGCGAACCGCATTTACATGCCAAAAAGCGAGCTCATCCGGCGTTGTATACGTCCAAGGCCTTCTGATATATTTCCATCAGGCGTGTCAGCCCCATGTCATTAAGCTGCTGCACATAAGCGTCCCAGCCTTCATCGATGCCGCCCTGTGTGATCCACAGCGCCCATGTCTCGTTGACATATTTATCGATGTTTACGCGAAGATCCGCAATTTCCTGCGCCTGCTCGGTCGTATAGTTGACAGCCGGGAACGGCTTTGCCACATACTCCTTGACCTCCTCGTCCACTGCCAGCTTTGCGCCGTCTCCGCTGCCCTCGGGTAAAATAATCTTGGCTTCCATTTCCGGGCTGACATATTTCGGGCCGTGATCCCGCGGGGAGATTTCCCAATACCATTGGTCTCCGGTTTTGCCTTCGGGCGGATCCAGGAATGTAATCGTTCCGTCGTCCTCCTTATTCAGCACCACGTCGTACGGACCCCAATAGGATTGAATGGAAATTTCATCGTCCGCGTACGCGTCGGCCCAGCGAATGGCAACCTCCGGGTATTCACAAGCCGTTGTCACCAAAAACTCGTTTCTGCGGTAGATGATCACTTCGTCGTTGCCGCGCACATATTGATGGCCGTCCGGCCCCTTGAGCGGAGATAGCAAAACGTATTCATCCTGGTGCGGCTGTGTTCCGGAGGTGATTTCCCATGTAATGCCCGTGCCGACTAGGGATACATCCGTATTTTTCAGCTTCGCGTCCGCCATAGAACCGTCCTGGGTGATGAACTCCTGGTCCATTATGCCTTCTGCGTATAATTTATGGAAGAATTCCACAGCCTGCTTGTATCTGGAATCGGCCGGAATAAAAATCGGTTCGCCGGTTTCCTGCTCCAGCGCCAGCAGGTTCTCCCAAAGACTGTCCGTAATCCCCCAGGGATTGATATAGCGGATCCAGTCATATAAGTTTTGCTTCGCGCTGCCGGTCAGCGGGATTTCATCATTCGGATCGCCGTTGCCGTTTGCGTCCTGCTCCTTAAAGGCTTTTAGCACCTCATACCACTCATCGGTGGTGGTCGGCATCTCAAGATTCAGATTGTCAAGCCATGTCTGGTTGATATAGGGTACGTCGCAGCCCTTCGGCCGCAGGGGCAGCTTGCCGGACAGGGTATAGATATGCCCGTCGGGATTGGTGATCATCTTGCGCATGATCGGCTCGTTTTCCCATGCGGCCCTTATGTTGGGAGCGTATTTTTCAACCAAATCCTCCAATGGGACAAATATGTCAAGGTTGCTTGCCACGTCGATGTCCTTCAGCGCATTGTTGCCAAAGAACACATCCGGCAGATCACCGCTAGCTAACAACAGTGATTTCTGCTCATTCCAGTCCGCGTCTCCGGCATACTGCCAGTCGATGACCACATTGGTCTGCTCCTCAAGCCCCTGAAACATCTTGTTCTCACGCAGGTCGGCCATATTGGCTCCCTTCACGTACAGAACGCTCAGCGTTACCGGCGCATTCACAATCGGAAAACCGGTCCCGTTAAAATTCGCGTCTGTGGTATCGGTACCCGGAGCTTCGGCACTGCCGCCGCTTTCAACGGATGTTCCGTTCACCGAGCCTGCCGGTTCCGATCCGGACGGGTCATTCGAATTGCCGCAGGCTGAAAGCGCGGCAAGCAGCAGCACCGCGGCCATCAACAGGGCCATTCGCTTTGTCCATTTCTTTTTCATTTGTACCACCTCTCATTTTTTGAATGCAAGCAACCAAACTTCAAACCGGAGGGATCCGCTTCTTTTTAAGTTTGGTGACTGTCTGTCATACGCGGCAATGCAGATACCATTTCCGTGCCGGCAATGGTTTGGGCCGCTATACGTGAGCGCCACTCGCACGCCGGACTTCTATAGCTGTACGAAACGCCCTCTTCTACCCTTTGATCGCCCCGATCATCACACCCTGGCTGAAATGCTTCTGGATAAAGGGATACACGCACATGATCGGAACAGTGGTGACGATGATCACCGCGTACTTCATCAAATTTGCAAGGCGCATCGCCTCCTGCGCGGCCAGCCCGTCACCCGCCCCGACCAGTGACTGGTTGGAAATCAGGATGTTGCGAACCACCAGCTGCAGCGGTTTCAAGGACTCGTCGCGGATATAGATCAACGCGTTAAAATAAGCGTTCCAGTGTCCCACCGCCGTGTAGAGCGCAATCACGGCGACGACCGCTTTGGATAAGGGCAGCACGATCCTGAAAAAGAAACGGAAATTGCCGCATCCGTCTATCTGTGACGCCTCCAGCAAATCCTTGGGGATACTGCTCTCAAAAAATGTCCTTGCCACGATGATATGGTAAACGACGACGGAAAAAGGGAGCACCATGACCCAGAATGTATCGTACAGGCCAAAGTTTCTAACCGTCAGGTAGGTGGGAATCAGTCCGCCGTTAAAAAACATAGTGAACACAAAGTAAAACATAAAAATCCGTCTGCCCGCAAGGTCGCGCCGGGACAGCGAGTACGCGGCTGGAATGTTGACAGCAAGACCGATCAGCGTGCCGGCCAGCGTGTAAACAATTGTGTTGAAATAGCCCCTCCAGATACTGGAATGCCGCAGGATTTCCTTGTAGCCGTCAATTGTCACATTGCGCGGCAGGAACCAGACGTTTCCGTTCTGCACATCCGCCGGGTTGCTGAACGAAGCGATAATTACAAAATAAAGCGGATACGCAATCAAGATCAGAACGAGAATCAAAAAGGTATAAAGTAAAATGTTAAAAAGCGGGTCCTGCCGGTTGATTTTCTTTTTTTTCGTTGCCACCGTCATTCTAATCACCTCAACTAAGATAATGGCTTGGACCTTACCGTAAGGGACATGCGGCATTTTCATCGGCGCCTCCCTTACCAGAGACTGCTGTCAGAAAACCTTCTGGAAATCTGGTTGACCAAAACCAGCATGAAAAAGTTTACAAGATTATTTAACAGGTTGACCGCTGCTGAAAAGCTGTACTGGTTGTTGATGATGCCAACCTTGTATACATAAGTTGCAATCACTTCGCTGACACTTGTGTTCAGTGGATTTTGCATCAGATACACCTTTTCAAAACCGATATTCATGATGTTTCCCGCGCGCATAATTAGCAGGATCACGATGGTCGGTACCAAAAAGGGCAAATCGATAAATATGATTCGCTGAAATTTACTGGCGCCGTCAACGGTTGCCGCTTCATAAAGAGCCGGATCGATTGCCGCCAGGGCCGCTATGTAAATGATGCTGTCCCAGCCCATATGCTGCCAGATATCGCTCCACACATAGATATGCCGGAATACGCCGGGATCGCCCATGACATTTGGAGGATTCATGTCACCCGTCAGCTTTGAAATATTCCCCACGATTCCGTTGCTTGGCGACAGCAGGAGCAGCATGATGCCGACCATGACCACCGTTGAAATAAAATGCGGCAAATAGGTGGTAACCTGTAACGCTTTTTTAAACCGCTTGGACCGGATTTGATTGGTCATAACGGCCAGAATGATCGGAAACGGAAAGCTTGCTATCAAGCTGTACAGGCTAAGCACCACGGTATTGGTAATCAGTGACTTGGCCTGAAAGGAGGTGAAGAATTTTTCAAAATGCTTGAGTCCCACCCACGGACTGCCTTCAATGTTCAGCTTCGGCAAAAAGTCCTTGAAGGCGATTTGAATACCATAAATCGGAAGATAGTTAAAGCAAAAAACCAAAGCCACCGCCGGCAGCAGAAACAAGTACAGCTGCCAGTTCCTCACGATACTCTTCCCGCATCCGCTAAGCTTCTTTTTCCAAACCGGAACATCCTTCATCTGTCCACCGCTGTATGCCATTACAATGCTCCCCTCTCCAACTCTTTGTAAATCACAATATAGACGTTTCACACGAAACTTTTATCAAATATGCAAAAACATTATAACACAACTCACATGACCACTCAATAGGTTTCGTACGAAACTTACAATATTACAATAAATCTATCCAAAATTTGTATGAATAATGAACTTTGAATAGCACAAATGTCTATTCGGACGGCACAAAATTGGGGCTGTAACAAAAATAAATTTAAGTAGCATATGCACAATAAATAGTGGCATAAAACAATAAAATCCACTCAATAGCCTCATGCAAGACGACAGTTGAGTGGATTTTTTGTGTGGGACTTTTGTTACAGGCCCGTTCTGATATACATTTTACGAAGGAACCGCTGCACAGCGGAAGAAAATGTAGAAGAAGCAAGCATGAGCAGTCCGTAAATTCATCTCCTGTGGAAACGAAAGGAATACGGCAGGGGAAGGGTTTCCAGCACATCTTTCATCCGGCCGAGCCGCGTCTCCTATATGACCGAATCCCGGATGATCAGAGAAACGGGGATCTTAATGTTTCTCTGCGGTATCTTTTTGTTCTCAATCAGCCTGATCAGCTGTTCGAACGCCTGAACTGCTTTTTCTTCAATATTCTGGTGTACGGTCGTCAGCTGTGGCCTGACAAAGGTCGAAAACATGTGATCGTCAAATCCGCATACAGAAATTTCCTGTGGAACACGAATGCCCTGATCCCTGAAAAAATTGATCGCTTCAATCGCCAGAAAATCCGCCGCAAAAAACAGCGCCTTTTTTTCGAGGAATTTTCCAACAATTTTTTTGTATAAATTCAGGCGCATGTCGATGTCCGACGGTACGATGATCCAGCGGCTTTCATCGCAGGGAACGCCGGCCTGCGTCATCGCTTTCTGAAAGCCCTTCCACCGGTACGCATCGGCGTTTATGGTATGCTCGGACATGTAAAGGGTGTCATGCAGGCCCCGACCGTGAAGGTAATTCCCCATAATATATCCGCCATAAAAATCGTCGGTGACAACATTGACTAACTTTTTATCCTGCGTATAGGTATCAATCGAAACGGTTGGCTTGTTTAGATGCTTTCTCAGATACAGATGATCCTTTTCACCAATGCCGATGGTAATCATTCCGTCAATACTCCAGCGGGAGGCCATGTCGATGATTTCATTTTTATCATCACCGGTTACAATCATCATATAATAGCCCTCCTGCTTGATGATCTTTTGCAGATTTCCCAGCAATGTACTGATAAAGGGGTCTTCCATCACCTTATACCCGTGACTTTTTTCATAGCCAATCACAATTATTACGATCCTGGACATACCCTTATTAATCAGATTTGCCCCCATATTCGGCACATAATTGATTTCCTTGAGAATGGCGGAAATCCTGTCAATATTCTCTTTCGAAACCCTTTTGGTCTTTCCATGCAATACATTGGATACGGTTGTTCTGCTTACGCCGACCATATCGGCGATGTCCTGCAATCGCACCATCAAATCAACACCCCTGTTCTTTTTCCGGCTATGGCCCATAATACGTCCCCCTTCTCAGGCAGGACCAATTCCGGCGGATAAATACTTCGTATATCTGTTCGAAATCATTTGCTTTACCCAAAAGCGAATGTATTGTACCATAAATGTTCCTGCCCTTTACTTCCATACCTGTTTTCTACTTTTTGTGCTCCGAGACAAATTTCCCGGCATATACACGGGCCTCCCGTTCAAAAGCCGCCAGTTGATCCAGCAGTTCGGCCTGCCGACGGCGTTTTTCCCGCGTCCAGAACGCTCTCGCTTCGTTGCCGGACAACTCCTTACCGCTGTCTGTCATTTTCTGAATCTGCGCAGAAACCCGATAGACCTCCGTGAAACGCTCCGCTGTTTTTAAAAGGCCTTCACAGCCCGGTATTCCCGCCGCATTCTGCAGATAGGCGCATGCGGCACGGCGTGCGTCCATCAGGGCCAAAGCACAGAACTGGTTCACGGAAAAACGGCGTGTGAACTCCATGTCGTCGGCCTCCTGGTAAAATGTGTCGTCCCGCAGATCCCGGGCCCAGATTTCACACGCCCCAAACCCCATATAGTAGCCGGCTCCCCGTTCCTGTTCCCCACAGTCCAGAAATACCCGGAGCGATTGCAACAGATTTTCCTTTGCTGTCGGCGCCTGCCGCTTTCCGGTAAAGTAGCATAAAAGAAAAGGCCAATTGTCCACAGCAAGATAACCGTACGGGTTTTGGATGGCCCCTGGGTCAAAAGGCGGAAAATCCTTCATGAATTCCGGGTCGTTTTCGACGGTCTCCCTGTCATACTTCGTACGGCAGAGCAGCTCTTCTCCGTCCCTGTCGTAACCGCAAATCACGCCCCATTCCGCCGCAACGCGCAGATTGATACCTAGAACCGGCATACCGTTTCGGATTTCCTTCATAATCCGCTGCCGGTGGGCGGATCGATCGGCTTTTTCAATATGGGCAAAATGTTCGGACGTGTATCCGAAAGCCGCATATCCGGGCGTCATAAAGTCATAGGCTACAAGACCGTCCACGCTGCTGTAATCCCAGTTCGGCGAACAGAACGCCAGCCGGTAACAGGCCCCCGACACGCCCATGACCTCTTCATAGCTCGTGCGATGCCCCATCACCCGTAACGCGGTCGTGAGGGCCGCTGCCCACGAACATTCCATTCCCCTGCCAAAAGAGGGCAACTCTTCCACATCGGGAATCAAACACATGCCGCTGGATTTTTGCCGCGTCAGCCGGGTTCCGGCATCCGCATACACCAGGCTTTCCCCTTCGGCACAGGTTGCCATATGAATCCCGTCACGGTTGAGATAAACCAGTGTCAGGTAATCCGTTTTATCGCTTGCCGGATCGCTGGGAAAGGTTTCATGGTTTGCGCGGTAGGCGTTCCAGCGCATCGGCTCGTAGTGCCTGATTTTATGCATGACGTCATACGAATGCCGCTTTGTGCCGTACCGTCCCGCAATGATGTAAATCCCTTCCGCCGGCAGCTGCGTCGGTTCATCCTCCGCGCAAAGTTCCAGCAGTTCCCCTTCCGGGAACGCCGCAAAGCAAATGCCCCTTTTTGTTCGGTATTTTACCGTAAGATACGCGGTGCGTTCCTCGAAAAGCCCGCCGCCAAGCAGCTGTGGCGATACGAGCATGCTGAGGCTTTCGTTTTCGGTAAACCGGCTCAAACGCCTTGCCACCGTGACCCGCTCGATTCCGTCGCCAAAAAAAGCTTCTAAAATCATCAGATTTCCGTCTTGAAACAATGTGTCAATCGTGACATCCAACAATCTTGCCAGCGCGGGGAGCAGCGCGGCTTCCGGCAAGGAATGCCCGTTTTCCCATTTGGAAACCGCCTGTGCCGACACATGAAGCCTTTCCGCCAGCTCCTCCTGCGTCATGCCCGATTCCCTTCTGAGCAGCTGAAGCTGCCGTGCAAATTGTTTTTCATTCATTTTGTCTCTGTCTGCCGCATGTTCCGGCAAACGACCTCCTTTTCAGTTTCAGGCGCCTGTTATCCGTATGATACCAAAGGGGGCCCCGTTTGAACAGGCGGTCTTACCGTATGCCGCACCGATTTCACCCCAACCGCAGGTTGAGCTCTTTTTTCCCCGGAACGATTGACAAACTCGACCTCAGGCGATAAGATGGAATCAGAGCAAACCCCGGCACGGTGCCGGGCGGCTGTCAGGGGAGTGTCAGGCATATTTTCCGGTAAAGCGCCGACAATTTCATAGGCCGCAAGCAGCTTTTCGGCGGGGAACAGACTGCCCTTCTGAATAAAGCTTACCTCCAGCAATACATCTTTATACAACAGCTTGCCGGGCTTTTCGGACGGCTCTTCTCCGTCAATAACAAGATGGATGTCCACATCGCAGGTCCACGGCAGCGTGGCCCTCTCTTCCATATCGATCACAGAGCCGCAAAGATACGCTCCGAGAATCCGGCGGTCTTGCGCATAACACTCCACCCATTCCCAGGCCAGGCGCTTTGCGTTCTTTATCAGCATACCATCCCTCTTTCCAGTGTTTTCAGGTACTCATCCTTACACTATTTTCTCATATTCGCGGACTTAACACAACCATCCATGCAGGGGAATTTCCCGCATAACATAAAGTCAGGAGGAAAACAGCATGCTGCAACAGGTCATGACCGCGCCCGGCGTCATCGAATTCCGGGAAATACCGATCCCAACCCCGAAAGAGGGCGAGATTTTACTGAAAATGGAGCGCATCGGCGTCTGCGGCTCCGACATCCACGTTTACCACGGCAAGCATCCTTTCACATCTTACCCGGTGACACAGGGCCATGAGGTCTCCGCCACTGTCTTTGAAACCGGTCCTGGCGTGCAGGGCTTCCATAAAGGCCAACTGGTCACTGTGGAACCCCAGCTTACCTGCGGCGCCTGTCATCCGTGCCGGAACGGAAAGTACAATGTATGCGAGAACCTCCGTGTCATGGGATTTCAAAGCACAGGCCTTGCCTCGGAGTACTTTGCCGTTTCCGCCGAAAAGGTCACCGCCTTGCCCGAAACACTGACATCGGACGAAGGCGCGATGATCGAACCCCTGGCCGTCGCGGTGCATGCCGTCAGAAGACTGGGTCCGACCACACCAGAGGATATCATCGTCATCGGTGCGGGACCCATCGGTAATTTGACGGCTCAAACCGCTCTTGGAATGGGCGCAAAGCGGGTCGCCATTACGGATATCAGCGACATCCGCCTGCAGTACGCAAAGGACTGCGGCATTCCCTACTGCGTCAATACAAGGGACAGCGATTTTGACTCCGCCATGAACGAAATTTTCGGCGCGGACAAGGCCGACGCAATTTTTGACTGCGCCGGCAACAACCGCACCATCGGGCAGGCCGTCTCCTATGCCCGTAAGGGCAGCACCATCATCCTGGTGGCGGTCTTCGCCGAGATAGCCCAGGTGGACCTCGGGGTGCTGAACGACCATGAGCTGGATCTGAATACTTCCATGATGTACCGGCATGATGACTATGTCGAAGCCATCCGACTGGCTTCAGAGGGCAAGGTTCGGCTGTCGCCGTTGATTTCGGTGCATTTCCCATTTCAAGATTACCTCTCCGCCTACGAATTTATCGATAAAAACCGCGAAACCACCATGAAGGTCATCATTGATATTTAGTCCATGATGCCGTATCCCAACGGCAATAACCTGTCACAAAGCGCCAGAATACCCTGCTTTTGCGCAAAATCCTTTGTGAAACGCGAAAAAGAGTATAATTTGTTGTGTCTACTCACATATGCGCCATATTCCGGATCGGCAGTAAAAAACACCGGCGTATTTGACAAAAACGCATGTGGCGGCTATAATGGATTAACATTATTTTTGGAGACAGGATGTACATGGACGACTCGGACAGTAGCCCGAATATACGAAGACAGGTAAAAAATCATATGCAAAGACATAATTTGTATCTGCATCTGCGGATATAGGTTATGTCTTTTTGCGTTTCTTTTAAGCCGGATAAACTTTTTTCTTTACAGGAGGATTATTTTGAAAGATGTTCCGTTAGGATGGCAATTATTGTTTCAGCTCATCCTCATTCTCTTAAACGCGGTTTTTGCCTGCGCTGAAATCGCCGTTATCACCATCAACGACAGCAAGGTTACAAGGCTTGCCGCCGGGGGCGACAAGCGCGCCGTACGCCTTGCAAAGCTCACAAGACAGCCCGCGCGGTTTTTATCCACCATACAGGTGGCCATCACACTTTCCGGGTTTCTCGGCAGCGCCTTTGCCGCCGACAACTTTGCCGCCCGGATCACCGACTGGCTCATAGGTCTTGGCGTCGGCATGAATCCCGGTACGCTCAATACGCTGTCCGTTATTACCGTTACGATCATCCTATCCTACTTCACTTTGGTTCTCGGCGAACTTGTCCCCAAACGGCTTGCCATGAAGAAGGCGGAAAAGCTGGCGCTTGGCATGTCGGGCTTTATCAGCGTCATGTCTGTAATTTTCAAACCCGTGGTATCTCTGCTGACGGCCTCCACCAACGGACTGCTGCGCCTCTTCGGCGTGGACCCAAACGCCGAGGAGGAAGAGGCGACGGAGGAGGAAATCCGCATGCTGGTGGACGTGGGCAGCCAAAAAGGCACCATCGACCATTCGGAGATGGAATGGATACAAAATGTATTTGAGTTTGACGACATCTCCGCCGGAGAGATTTCGACGCACCGCACCGACCTCTCCTTTTTATGGATGGAGGACGACGATGAAGAATGGAAAAAGACCATTAAGGAAAGCCGGCATACCCTGTACCCCATCTGCGGGGAAAGTGTGGATGACATTGTCGGTATTTTGAATACAAAGGATTATTTTCGCCTGCAGGATAAATCCCGGCAGAGTGTCTTGGAAAACGCCGTGTCTCCGGCTTATTTCGTTCCTGAAAGCATCAAAGCGGATACGCTTTTTCGCAGCATGAAGGAAAGCCGGAACCATTTCGCCGTTGTGCTGGATGAGTACGGCGGTATGGTGGGCGTTGTGACGATGAACGACCTGCTCGAGCAGCTGGTGGGAGACCTGGACGATGACGACAGCGTCGCGGTGCTACCCGAGATTGTGCCGCTGGGCGACCATAAATGGGCGTTCCTTGGTGCGGTTTCTCTGGACGATGTGGAGGAAACATTGGGCATGGAGCTGCCAGTGGACGACTACGACACCTTCGGCGGCTTTGTTTTGGGCACCTACGGCTCCATTCCCGAGGACGGGGCGCATATTGAGGTGGATTATGAAAATATACAGATCCGTGAGATCATCATCAAAGAACGTCGCGTGGTGCGTGCCGTTGTCACACTGATCCCCATAGAGGAACCGGAGGATGAGGAAGAGAAAAAGGGCCGGGAAAAAGAGCGGCATGAGGAAAGCCGCGACAGCGCGTAAGGATTTTTCGGCTCCCTCCTATCTCCGCCGAGTATAAAGCACTATTTTCCATTCATTGTACTTCCGGACGCAAACCCCGGAGATACAATGAATGATCTTTTTGTTATCTCCCATACTGTATACGGCATTTTGACAGTTACGCCAAAGAAAAACCGTCGCAGAAAAATTGTGATAAAATTAACAGGCTGGGTATTAGACGGTCCTGACCAAAAATTCACCGCATCAGCCGAAAGGAAATTCTATGAAAAGAGTCGTATCCATTTTGATGGCGGCAGTCGTATTTTTATTTGCCGCCTGTTCACAGGTAAACGAAGGCTCCTCCGTACCGTCTGCCGTGAACTCCGAGCCCGCCTCCGCACTTTCAAGCGAGCCTGTCTCCAAGCAGGAAAACTCCGCCGTTTCGGAAGTTCCCGTCTCTTCTGACGCCGCCCCCGACATTGACACCCCCATCTGCGTTGCGGCGCTGAAGGGCCCTACCGCTATGGGTATGGCGGAGATGATGGACAAGGATTATTACGAGTTTACGTTGGTGAGTTCGCCGGATGAAATCACGCCGCTCATCGCACAGGGCCGGGTGGATATCGCGGCGGTGCCCGCAAACCTCGCTTCGGTGCTGTACGCAAAGACCGAAGGCGCCATCAGCGCGATTGAAATCAACACGCTTGGCGTGCTGTATATTGTGGAAAACGGCAGCACCGTCACATCGGTGGAGGACCTTAAAGGCAAGACCATTTTCGCAAGCGGCAAGGGCGCAACGCCGGAATACGCACTGAACTACATGCTGACTGCAAACGGCATCGACCCCGGAACGGATGTAGCCATCGAGTACAAGTCGGAGCACGCGGAGTGCGTGAGCGCCCTGACTTCCACGGAAAACGCCGTTGCCATGCTGCCGCAGCCATTTGTGGCCACCGCCATGACGAAAGATGAGAACATCAAGGTTGTGCTGGACCTCACCGAAGAGTGGGAGAAGGCCGCCGGGGACGGCGGAGGCGCCGTCACGCTGGTCACCGGGGCGACAGTTGCGAACAATGAATTCCTGACGGAACACCCCGAGCTTGTGGAAATGTTTGTAAAGGAGCATGCCTCATCTGTGAAGTCGGTAAACGCCGACCCGGAAAGCGCGTCCGTGCTCATGGGACACTATGATATTGTCCCCGCTGCCGTCGCGGTGAAGGCTATTCCCGAGTGCAACATCGTCTGCATCACCGGCAGCGAAATGAAGGTAAAGCTTAAAGCCTATCTTTCCGTTCTCTTGGAACAAAATCCGCAATCGGTGGGCGGCAGCCTGCCGGACGAGGCGTTTTATTATGAGGACCTTACCGCCTAAAAAGTCGTGTTACGAAAAAAACAGAGGCCGGAGCTTCGCCATATGGGCAATACTTTTCTGGATTGCTCTGTGGCAGATTGCCTCCATGCTCATCGGAAAGGAGATGCTTTTGGCATCTCCCGTTTCGGTTGTTCTGAAGCTGTGGCAGCTCCTTTTTACCGGCGGCTTCTGGAGCTCCATTTTTTTCACCTTTCTTCGCATTATGTCGGGATTTTTCATTGCCCTGGGGCTTGCCATGTGCTTCGCGGCCCTTGCGGCGCGTTACCGGCCCGCACGGGAGCTGCTGGCTCCCCTGATGGCCGTGCTCAAATCCACGCCGGTGGCGTCCATCACCATTTTGATCCTCATATGGGTTTCCTCCCGGAACCTGTCGCTTTTCATGGGCATCATCATGGTGATGCCGGTGATGTACCTGAATATCCTCACCGGCATCGAAAACACCGACAAAAAGCTGCTCCAGATGGCCGATGTTTTTGAAATCCCTCCGCTGCGCCGCCTGCGCTACCTGTACATCCCGCAGGTCCTGCCCTATTTCAGTTCCGCGTGCAAGATCTCCCTGGGGCTTTGCTGGAAGGCGGGCGTCGCCGCCGAGGTCATCGGCACGCCCACAGGCTCCATCGGCGAAAAGCTGTATCAGGCGAAAATTTATTTGGAAACCCCGGAGCTTTTCGCGTGGACGCTCACCATCATCGCCGTCAGCACATTGTTTGAACGCGTGATGATGTTAGCCCTGCGCGGCGTCACCCGGCGTCTGGAGGAGGAATGAGCATGGGAATCGGCGTTCGAAACCTGACGAAACATTTCGGAGAAAAGATGGTCTTTGAGGACTTCACCTGCTTTTTCCCCGCCGGGGAAACCACCTGTATCATGGGGCCGTCCGGCTGCGGGAAGACCACGCTTTTGATGATCCTCATGGGTCTTCTGCCCTATGACGGCGGCAGTATTTCAGGCCTTCAGGAAAAACGGCGCAGCGCCGTTTTTCAAGAGGACCGCCTGTGCGATAACGTCAGCGCAGTGACGAATCTGCGGCTGGTCAACAAGGGCCTGTCCAAAGAAGAGGCCGCCGCCATGCTTGCGGCGCTGGGGCTGTCGGATGAACTGCACAAGCCCGTACGGCAGTTCAGCGGCGGCATGCGGCAGCGCGTGTCCATCCTGCGCGCGCTGGCGGCGCCCTACGACGTTCTGTTTCTGGACGAGCCCTTCCACGGGCTGGACGCGAACACAAAGCAGCTGACCATGCGCTATTTCCAAGAGAAAATCCGGGGCAAAACGGTGATCTGCGTCACGCATGACGAAAGTGAGCCGAAACTGCTTGGCGGGCATATTTTACGCCTTTCATAAGCGATGTATCTGTATAAAACAGCGGCCCATCTCTTTTTATGAGAGCCGGGCCGCTGTTTTATATGTATTCATGAATCTTTTGACCAGATGAGATTGCCGCCGATCCGCACTTCGGTGACGGTATCCAGGTCAATGAGCTTTTCGGCGGAGAAATATGCCTCAAATATCGGATCCTTTGATGCGTTAAATTTAAGCTGGCCGTCAGCCGGATGGATTGATATTGATGTAAGCTCCATCATGACACGGGTTAAAGGGTTATCCGCCCCCTTTTGAAAGAGTGAAGCAATCCTCCGGAATGACCTCCCGGAAATTCTGAACGCGGGTACGTTCCTTCGTCTCGTCATTTCGAACCGTTTCCGACTGGTTGCTGCGCAGCAGGTTGCAGATTTCATACACATCAATCCAGATTTCACTGCCGCCCTCCTTCTGGGATTCGTCAAAAATCAGCTGCAGCCCGTAATGAAGGTGGCTTTCGTCGATGTTATTGATGTTCTCCTCAGCGCTGTAGCCGGTTCTGCCCACATAGCCGATGACATCGCCCGCCATCACCGTTTGCCCTTCCGCAAGGTCCTCGGCGAAGGGGCGGTTTTGCCGCAGATGCGCGTAATAGTGATACCGTATGCCGTCAAAGCTACGGATACCGATGCGCCAGCCGCCATATTGGTTCCAGCCCATCACCTCCACGATACCGGACTCCACCGCGACAACCGGGGTTCCCACCGCGGCCATCATGTCATGCCCCAGATGCTTGCGGTCATAACCGTAGGTTCGGCTTGCCCCAAAATCGTCGTAGTCATCATATGGAAATGTCTTCGCGATGGGGGAGTAGGCCTTCAGTCCATACTGCTTTTCCCATCCCGCCTCCGTTTCAATTTCATATTCCCCCAAGAATCCGTTTAAAACAGCGGCGTAGGCCTGCTTGTAATAAGCGTAATACTTCATATCCTCACCGATGGATGCGATGGACTCACCGTTCTGCACATCTTCTATCAGCGACTCCAGATCGGACTTTTTGTACTTGGAAAAATCACCGCCATATTTGGCGCCCAGATACGCAAGGGTATCCACCCATCTCATATGCGCGGAACTGTCATGCGTCTCTATGTCAATTTCCATAACCCGTTTCATCAGGGAAGCCGGAACATCGAAATCCACCCATTTAATATATTCCTTTTCCTCCGGCTGTGCAGCAACGGGAAGGGAATTCGGGAGCAAAGACACTGCCACCACTATCAGCAGCAATACAAGAAGCAAAGCCATCAGCGACGTCTTTTTGATTTTGATGCTGACAAACATCGTACCACACACCCCGCTATATTTTTCTATCCTATATGTAATGTGGTTTTCCTGTTCTTTAGAACTGCAGGGGAGGAAGTAAAGCGAAAGATGCGCAAAAATAATTTTCAGATGAGTGGATTTTTTATGTGCGCATAAAGACCTGAAAAGAGGCCGAAGGATGTTTTATACATCAGCCCTTTTCAGGACCCCGCCGAGCTGTAATGCCGCACGCCGAAGCGCCAGAAAGCATAGCAGGGGATGACAAAAAGCATGGCGCATACAGGCAGCAGCATAAAATACCAATTGTCCGAGCGCCCCACAAGATATGTGAACGGATAATACTGCACCAGCGCCAGCGGAACGATATACGTGACAAACTTCAGCACGCCTTCGCCGTAGACGGAAAAGGGATACTTGCCGAATTCCTTGCCGCCGTCTGTGAGGATGTTCATAAACTCCAGGCCCTCGATTGTAAAAAAGCTGATGCCCGCATAAAGGAAAAACAGCGAAGCGAACACCACAACACCGCCGAGCAGCATCAAAATAAGCGTCAGCACCTTATCCGCCGTCCACAGTACGCCGCTTGCCGGTACCGTGTAAATCAGCACGAGCACCGCCTGCAGCAGCCTGCCAAGCCGTGTAAAATCCATGAGGGAAATCATGACCTGAAAGATTTCATTTCGCGGCCGCAATAAAATCCGATCAAAGGTGCCGTTCAGAATCAGGCTCGGAAACCGGTCAAATCCCCTGAAAAAGAACTCGGCAAGGGAAAATGCCATGAGCATCACAGCAAAACAGATGAGCACTTCCTCATAGCGGTAGCCGTTCACCGACTCAAAACGGTCAAACATAAAGAAAACACCCAAAAAGGACGAAAACGATACGATCAGCTGCCCCAGCAGCATCATGCTGAAGGAGGCTTTATACTCCATCTGGCTTTTCAGGGTCATCGCTGCTACTTTACCATACAATTTCATATTCTACCCTCCCTGTACCACAACTTTTCTAAGCGCCCTGCGCATCAGCAGGCGTCCGATGAGCACCAGCAACGAAAGCCATACCGCCTGTAACAGCAGCGTGTACAGAACTTCAATGCCGCTGCGGTATCCGATATAAATCAAAAGCGGCGCGTTTTGCATGGAGGCAAAGGGCAGCGTATTTATAATTGGCTGCAGCCACTCGGGGAAAAATGGAATGGGAATGATACCGCCCGCCAAGAATTCCACCGCTGAGATTGCCAGAATCCGGATACCGTTTGGCGTAACCGTATAAAAGGTCGCCACATAAATCAGCATGCTGAAGGAAACCAGGACAAGAAAGCCCAAAACCAGTGAAACGCCGAAAGCGAAACCGGCCAGCAGACTCACCGGCGCTAGCAGCCCATAGGGTTCAGATAAAAAAACGGCCACAGTTAAAATGGGCGCGCACCGCAGCAGTACACGCGAAACACGTACGGCCATGTTTTTGATGAACCACATGGAATACAAATCCATCGGGCGGCAAAGCTCGTAGGCTACGCTGCCGGAGCTGACCGCGTCGAGGATGTCACCGTCAAAGTACCAGGCCATGAACAGCGCCAGCAGCGCCTGCTGCAGCCAGATATAGCTGGAAAGCACTTCATAATCCATCGGCAGCGCCTGAGAATTGCTTTCATAGAACGCGCGGTACAGCAGAAGGGACATCCCGCCCCAGGCAAACTGTGTGGCAATGCCCGCCCACGCCGCCGCGCGGTACTGCAGCCCGCTTTTCATGCGTACGACAAAGAAGCTCCAATACTTTTTCATATCTCAAATTCCTTATAAAGGGAAACCACCATTTCCTCCATCGACTCGCTCTGTACGGAAAAGTCCTGCACGTCGGCCTTCGCCGTGATGCCCGCTATGAGCTCCGACACCGAGATCACGGCGGTGTCCACCGCCATCCCCGCGTGACCGTCCTCGTCCCGGTGAATGGTGACGCCCGGGCTTTCCCGCAGCCGCTGCCCGCGGTATTCCAGTGTCAGTGTTTTCACGGCGGAGCCGCGCCTTTTCAGCTCATTGATGGAGCCGTCCAGAAGAATCTGCCCCTTTCCGATAAGCAGGATGCGCTCTGTCAGATACTCGATATCCTGCATGTCGTGGGTGGTGAGAATCACCGTCGTACCGCGCTCCCGGTTCATGCGGCGGATAAAGCTGCGCACAGCGATTTTTGAGACGGCGTCAAGGCCAATGGTGGGCTCGTCGAGAAACAGAATTTTCGGACTGTGCAGCAGCGCCGCCGCGATTTCACAGCGCATACGCTGTCCCAGCGACAGCTGCCTTGCCGGGGTACGTATAATCTCGGACAAATCCAGCAGCTCAATGAGCTCCTCCCGGTTTTTCCGGTAAATCCCTTCAGGCACTTTATAAATGTCCTTCAGCAGCTCAAAGCTGTCATCCACGGGTACATCCCACCACAGCTGCGAGCGCTGCCCGAACACAACGCCGATTTCCCGCACATGCTCCACACGGCTTTTCCACGGCGTGCGGCCATGAATCAAACATTCGCCGCTGTCCGGTGTTAAAATTCCGCTCATAACTTTGATGGTGCTGCTTTTTCCGGCGCCGTTAGGCCCGATGTAGCCCACCATTTCGCCGTCTCCCACGGTGAAGCTGATATTGTTCAGCGCCTGTACCGTGCTGTACTCCCGCCTGAAAAGCGACCGCACCGCCTGCTTCATGCCGGCATCACGCTTTGCGACGCGGAAGCTCTTGGAAATATTTCGCATTTCAATCATGATGTTCCCCTTTTTTGGTTCACATTGTCGTTTCTCTGCGTACCTGCCCGCGTTTTAAAACGCACGACAAACCGCCGAATATCAATTGCCCTCCCCCTTGGGAAGTAATTCACATTCAGCTATTTTCGAACTTCTGTCACAAACCTGTAGACTTCAATATACCATATCTAACTATCAATGGCAATGATTTTTTTGCATTGTTTTTCCTGTTTTTAAGGATTCGGCCGGTAATCTTTTCCTTGACAGAACGTAAATACATATGCTATGATAGCAAAAATAAACAACGCTATGATGAGAAAAACGACTGCAACCGCTTTTATCACAGAGAGCCCCGCCGCTGGGAAGGGGCATGAGAGCTGCATTCTGAAAAACCTCGGAGCGGCGCACCGACTGTATTTGTGAAAACAGATGCTGAGACTGCGATGGGAGCGCCCAATACAGCGCCAGGGTATCGGCCACGGCGCCCGTACCTGTAAAGGCGTATGCCCGTGAGGGCGGCGTAAAAAAAGGTGGTAACACGAAATGTATGCTTTCGTCCTTTTATGGGACGGGAGCTATTTTTATTTTCCGCAATACTATCAATAATAATAAAAGGAAGCGGTATGGGCACAATGAGCTGTTTTTCTGCAGATCTTTGTGCGAAATACCGTATGGTGGTTTTATGGATGAGCGTACATTGCAAGAAATCAGACTTGGTAAGCTGCAAACGCTGTCGGAGCATGGCAACCCATACCCGGAGCGGTACGAAGCCACTCACGAAATTTATGAGGCGGCCGCCCTGCCGGACGGTGCCGAAGCTGTCCGCGTCGCCGGGCGCATCCTGTCTATTCGCAAAATGGGCAAGCTCACGTTTTTTACTATCGCCGACATCAAAGGACGGCTACAGGCGGCGCTGAAACAGGATGAGGTGGGTCTGGAAATATATGACCGTTTCCACAAAACGGTGGACATCGGCGACTTTATCGGCCTCCAGGGCAGCATGTTCACCACAAAGCGCGGGGAAAAGACGCTGCGTACCGGGGAATACTGCTTCCTCGGAAAAGCACTGCTGCCCCTGCCGGAAAAATTCCACGGCATCAAAGATGTGGAAGCCCGCAGCCGCCAGCGGTACCTGGATCTCATCATGAACGAGGAAACCCGAAGCCGCTTTCTTCTGAAATCAGAGCTCACAAAGGCCATCCGGCGCTTTCTGGAAGACGAGCAGTATATTGAAATCGAAACGCCTGTGCTTATAAACAAGCCCTCGGGCGCTCTGGCCCGGCCTTTTATCTCCCATCACAACGCACTGGACATCGACGTGTACCTGCGCATCGCACCGGAAACCTATTTGAAGCGCGCCGTCATCGGCGGCTATACAAGGATCTTCGAGTTTGCCCGATGCTTCCGCAACGAGGGCATGGACCCCGTTCATTTGCAGGACTTCACAATGCTGGAGGCCTACTGCGCCTACTACAACTATCAGGACAATATGAAGTTTCTCCAAAAGATGCTCCGGCATGTCGTACAGACGGTTTTCGGCCGCACAGAAATTTCCATCGGAGATAATCCCATCGACTTTTCGAAGGAATGGCCCATTGTATCCTTCCGCGAGCTGCTGCAGGAGGACTGTGGCATTGACATCGACAAATTTGAAACAGCGGCGGAGCTTCTGGCAGAAATCCGGCGGCGAAATATCGACCTCGGTAAAAAAGAGGAGCTGGTTACCCTGGGCAAGGGAAGCCTCATCGACCAGCTGTATAAGAAGGTGAGCCGCCCGAAATTGCAGCAGCCCACCTTCCTTACCCGCCACCCCATTTCCCTGTCGCCGCTGGCGCGAGCCAATGACGACGACCCCAAACTCACCGACCGCTTTCAGCTACTCATCGGCGGCGCGGAGGTCATCAACGGATACTCGGAGCTGGTGGACCCCATCGAGCAGGAGAAGCGCCTGCTGGAACAGGCGACGCTGCAGGAGGGCGGAAACGAAGAGGCCATGTGCATGGATACCGACTATATCACAGCCATGCGCTACGGTATGCCGCCGATTTCCGGCTGGGGCATGGGAATCGACCGGCTCATGCAGGTGCTGACCGGACAGCAGAGCCTGCGCGACTGCGTACTCTTTCCGATTATGCGGCCTTTGGAGCAATAAGGGGTTTCGCTTCGCGTTCGGCGGGGCCCCGCCAACATGGCCTATAATTCTACAGTATTCCAAGTAACAATTTGCTGAAGTCCGCCTCCGCTTTCGCTGCGGCTTCCTTGACATCCTCGTGCCGCAGCACCTTTTCTCCTAGCCCTGCGGCCATGTTGGTGATGCAGCTGATGCCGCAGATTTTCATGCCCATGTGCTTTGCGGCCATCGCCTCACATGCGGTGCTCATGCCCACGACGTCGGCGCCCCAGGCTCCATACATGCGGATTTCCTCAGGCGTTTCGTAGTTCGGCCCGGTCGTTTGCAGGTAAACGCCTTCATGCAGCGGGATTTCCAGTTCCTTTGCTTTTTGCAGCGCATGTTCGCGTAAAGCTCTATCATAGACCTCGGTCATGTCGGGAAAGCGCGCACCCAGCAAGTCTATATTTTCGCCGATTAGGGGCGAGGGCACCAGCGAGCTGATATGCCCGCGCAGCAGCATAAGGCCGCCCTGCTGGAACGCCGGATTAATACCGCCGCCGGCGTTGGTCAGAATCAGGCGCTCTGCGCCCAGCATACGCATGACGCGAATCGGCAGCACCACATCCTGCATGGGATAGCCTTCATAATAGTGCACCCTCCCCTGCATGATGACAAGGGGCACGCCGCCGATGGCGCCGAACACAAACTGCCCCTGATGCCCGCTGACCGTTGAAATCGGGAAACCTTTTATTTCATCATAAGAAACGGTAGCGGCAACATGGGCATACTTAGCAAAGCCACCAAGGCCGGAGCCCAGAACCAGCGCGGTTTCCGGTATAAAATCCGTTTTGTTTCGAATCTGCTCCACACAGTACAACAGCTTTTCAGAGGCTCCGCTCATGCGTCATCCCTCTCGATGCGCCAGACACTGTCGGGAATCAAGTCGTCGCCCAATCCGCCTCCCTCGGGAACTGTGCTTTCGGCATTCACCACAGCTTCTCTCTCGCCAAAGCTGATGAGAAAGCGTTTTCCACTTGCGGTGTGGATGTTACGGATATGCATCTCCAGCTTATCCTCAAAACGCCAGCAGCTGTTGACACCAAAGGTCTCTTTGCCGATCTCCACTGTGTCGTAAGTGCCTCTGAGACCCAACGGCAGGCTGTAACTGCGGCCCTTTTCCGTGACCTCCAGTGTCTCCTTTCCCTTGCCAAAGCGGAAGCGCAGCGACTGTATTTCGCTGTCCTCAAAAACGAACCGGCCAGCGCCGCCGATGAGGGTGGTAAAGGCGGGCATTTTCTCCGCCGGAACCAGCCGGACACCGTCATATTTTTTCTCCGACTGGGGCGCACGAACACCCAGCATCGGAGAAAGCTCCCTTGTCGCAAGCGTAAACTGCAGCTCACTGTACGCCTGGGAGTTCTCCGGCAGAACCTCATCGCCGAGATACGGCAGCAGCGTTTGATAGATGGCGCAAAGCGGAGGCTGCAAATCGATGGACGAAGAATTGATGATGACAGCAGTGTCCTTATCCGGAATCACCACGCCAAATTGCCCAAAGGCCCCGTCACCGCGGAAAACCCCCGGCACACTGCAGCGCCAGAACTGGTAACCGTAACCCGACGCCCAGTCCGGATTGGGGTTGCCGGAGTCGTTGTTTTCAATCTGCTTGGCAGTCGCCCGTTCAAACCATTCTGCCCGCAGCAGCTGCTTCCCCTCCCAGCTTCCCCGGTTCAGAACAAACTGTACGAAACGCGCCATATCCTCTGTGCGCAGCTTATAACCGAAGCCTCCGGCCTCGATACCGCCGTCAATTTCAAAGCACGCGATATCCTTTGACATATCAAGGGGATCCATCAGCCGCGGGCGCAGGAACTCCGTGAGCTTCTGGCCTGTTTTCTTCGTGAGAATCGCACTGAGCATGTTGGTTCCCGCGGTATTGTACATAAATTTCGTCCCCGGCTCAAAGACAAAAGGATGATGCAGGAACAGCTTGATCCAACTGTCCGTTCCATCAAAGGTATCGATTTCCGTTTCATGGCCGCAGCCCATCATCAGAAGATGCTCCACAGTGCACTTTTTCAGGTTTTTACTGGGGTTTTCCGGTACATGTTCCGGAAAAATATCCACAAGCCTTTCGTCCAGCGACAATTTCCCCTCCTGCTCCAGAAAGCCGATGGCTGTGGAGGTGAGGCTTTTACTGAAGGAAAACATGATATGCGGCGCATCGGGGCTATAGGGCTTCCACCAGGCCTCGGCGCAGTTCTTGCCATGTCGCAGGATCATTAAAGCGTGCATTTCCACGCCCTGACTTTTCAGCTCGTCCATCAGTCCCAGTACGGCTGTGGACGGAATGCCCACAGATTCCGGTGTAACTTTTTCAAAACTCATAACATAGCCTCCTTTTATTTTCAATCGGGCAGTTTCATCTTAGCACACTTTTTGCCGGTTTTAAAGTAGCAGTGGGTGTTATAAGCTGTAAAGGACATATTAGTACTGTGTTTGGACACACTACGGATACGTCAAATACAGCAGGAGGTCAGGGGGTGCGTGGCATTGCCTGTTGACTTTCGGAAAGAGGAAAATATGAAGCAATCCAAATTCGTAATACTCTATGAAAAGCTCTCGCGGGACGATGACACCGACAGCGAATTGAACTCGATACGGAATCAAAAATTACTCTTGGAGGATTATGCCGCCAAAAACGGCATGACGAACTACATTCATATCACGGATGACGGGGTAAGCGGCCTGTGGTTTGACGACCGCCCCGGCTATGTTCAGATGATGGAGGAAGTCGAGAGCGACAATGTAAGCGCCGTCTGCGTTAAGGACATTACAAGGCTTAGCAGGGATTATCTTCGTGTCGGCATGTGCATGGAGCAGCTACGCATAAACGGCTTGCGGTATGCAGGAAACGCTTTGCCGAACTCGAAACGCTTTTCAAAAAAATCTATGAGGATTGTGCCCTCGGAAAGCTGCCCGATAAACGCTACAAAGCCATGTCTGCCGACTATGGCAAGGAACAGGACGCTCTCGAAAAAGAGATAGCAGAACTGCAATCATCCGTTGAGCGTTATGAGGATGGGAGCGGCCGCGCCAAACGCTTCATTGAGTTAGTGAACCGATATACCGACTTTACCGAACTCACTATCCCCATGCTGAACGAGTTTGTAGAAAAAATCATCGTCCATGAGCGTGACAGCAAGGGCAAAATCGAATCGACGCAAAAGGTAGAAATACATTTGAATTTTATCGGTGAATACCTACCGCCCACGTTGGAAGCGGAACCGCCCGCGCCCGAAGATGAAGAAGAACTACGCAAGGTTTTAGAGCGGCGCGAGAAATTCCGTCAAAACTATTTGAAGCGCAAGGCCAGCGGTAAGCAGAAGGAATACGAACAACGCTACGACGAAAAAAGAAAGGCGCGTCTTGCCGCAAACAAGGCCGCGCTTTTCGAGGATGGGGCGGTGCTTGGGGCAAATGCGCTTGCGCCTGTGGCTGTGGATGAAAGCTGATAAAATGTGCTGGCTGATAACGAGAAGCGGATACTTCAAAGCGAGGTATCCACTTCTCGTCGAAAATGCTTATACTGTTCAAATACTGTAATCAATTATCGTCTGGAATAAAAAAACCGACAGCTGTAATAACTATACCAATCCAGTGAACATAATCTCTTAAAAACGCTTGAAATCCATTGTCAACACCTATGACCCTATATGCAATTCCAAGTAAGATTAGCGCAATACCTAATAACATTATTTTTTTACCACTCATTACATCAACCTCCACTAGAATAGCCAATTGAATATACGGTATTAAGCATTTGATCACCTCGCTTAGTGGCATTTGTAGTTTGGCATTTCATTTATTTTTATTATATTATATACCAAAATTAGCTAAATAACAACAAAGAGGAGATGTTTTTATGGCCCGTTCCCGTCCCTTTACACCTAATGAATTCTATACTTACTTCGGGCCAACTTGGCCCGAAGTTAAATAAGGAATGAGCGACAGCGACATGACGCAACATTTGCAGGGTTTGGGGCGGCTGGCCCCAACAAGCAATTTTTGGGTTTTCCCGCAAGGGAAAATCTT
>Ga0153939_1000057_pt1 | contig 34766 bp, 30 predicted proteins | sample TSNJ023MetaG_FD_104734 | JGI IMG/M metagenome (GOLD analysis project Ga0153939, IMG submission 104734) | Attine ant fungus gardens microbial communities from New Jersey, USA - TSNJ023 MetaG | ecosystem: Host-associated > Fungi > Mycelium > Unclassified | place: USA: New Jersey, Brendan T. Byrne... | reverse complement strand
GCTCCGTATCGAGGACACTCTGGCAGCCACCAAGGCCGCTGTGGAAGAGGGCATCAACGCCGGCGGCGGCATTGCGTTCCTGAACGCGATTCCCGCTGTGCAGAAAGTAGCGGACAGCGCCGAGGGCGACATCAAGACCGGCGCCAAGCTTGTGGCAAGGGCGCTGGAGGAGCCTGTGCGCCAGATCGCCACCAACGCGGGCCTTGAGGGCTCGGTGATCGTGGACAAGATTCTGGCCAACGGCAAGATGGGCTACGGTTTCGACGCCCAGAAAGAAAGCTATGGCGACATGATCACCATAGGCATTGTGGACCCCGCCAAGGTTACGCGCTCCGCGCTGCAAAATGCGGCGTCGGTTGCGGCCATGGTGTTGACCACCGAATCCCTGGTCACCGACATCAAGGAGGAGACCCCCCCCATGCCCGCCGGCAACCCCGGAATGGGCGGCATGTATTAAGGAAGCAGCCTTACAAAACTTCGCCGCGCCCCGGTAAATTACCGGGGCGCGGCTTTTTGCCCGGGCGCGAAAAGAGGAGGCGTTTGCGCAACGCCCCCTCTTTTCGCGCGGCCCGCCGTTAAACGCGGCGGAGCCGGTCAGGTTTTCTTTTGCCTGCTTTTCATTTTCCAAAAGAAAAGCAGGTTACACCTCGTAGAGCTTGGACAGGCGAAGCAGGTGCTCGTACTTCTCCTTTGCGTTCTGCTCCGCTTTGTCGAACAGGCGGGTGGCGCGGTCGGGGAAAGAGCGCTCCAGCGACGAGTAGCGGACCTCGTTCTTGATGAAATCCTTGTAGGAGGCGGTGGGCGCCTTGCTGTCCATCTGGAAAGGGTTCTTGCCCTCCAGGGTCAGGCGGGGGTCAAAACGGAACAGATGCCAGTAGCCGGAGGCCACAGCGTCCTTGATCTCGGTCTGTGCCTTGCCCATGCCGCTTCTGATGCCGTGGTTGATGCAGGGCGCGTAGGCGATGATGAGGGAGGGGCCGTTGTAGCTTTCGGCCTCGTTAAAGGCTTTGATGCACTGGTTGTAGTCGGCGCCCTGGCCTACCTGGGCTACATACACGTAGCCGTAGCTCATGGCGATGGCCGCCAAATCTTTCTTTTTGACCTCCTTGCCGGCCGCCGCAAACTGGGCGATGGCGCCGGTGGGGGTGGATTTGGAGGATTGTCCGCCGGTGTTGGAATACACCTCGGTGTCAAACACCAAAATGTTTACGTCCTCGCCCGACGCGATCACGTGGTCCAGGCCGCCGAAGCCGATGTCGTAGGCCCAGCCGTCGCCGCCGAAGATCCAGATGGACTTCTTGGCCAGGTAGGACTTTTCGGCCAGAATCTCCTGCGCCAGGGTGCAAGCCTCGCAGCGGCAGGAAACCGCTCCGTCCGCTTTCCACTCTTTCATTTTCTCCAGGAAAGGCTTGTATTCGTCGCCGGTTTGAGTGGACAGGAAAGCAATCGCATCGTCAACGGGGAGGATGCCCTCCTCCAGCGCGGCCGCATAGGCGTCCGCGGCGTCCTTGTTCTGCTTGCCATCGTTCAGGGTATCCAGCCACTTTTGGGCGGCTTCCTTGAGCCCGGTGTAGCAGTGGTCCACCGCAATCAGCTGCTTGGTCTTTTCAATCAGCTTTTCGCGGATGGCTTTCTGTGCCAGGTGCATGCCGAAGCCGTACTCGGCGTTGTCCTCAAACAGGGAGTTGGCCCACGCCGGTCCGAAGCCATTCTTGCTGCGGGTGTAGGGCGTGGAGGGAGCGCTGCCGCCCCAGATGGAGGAGCAGCCCGTGGCGTTGGCGATATACATGCGCTCGCCGTAAAGCTGGGTCACCAGCTTGGCGTACGGAGTTTCGCCGCAGCCCGCACAGGCGCCGGAGAACTCCAGCAGGGGCTGCTCGAACTGGCTGCCCTTGACGGTGTTCATCTTGAACTTCTCCGCGATCTCCCGCTTTGTGGGCAGGCTCTGGCCGTAGGCGAAGATCTCCTGCTCACCCAGCTGGCTGTCCAGCGGCTGCATGACCAAGGCTTTTTCGCCTTTCTTGCCGGGGCACACGTTGGCGCAGCTGCCGCAGCCGGTGCAGTCCAGCGCGGAGACGGTCACAGCGAACTTCATGCCGGGTACGCCGGTCATATCCATGGTTTTGGTGCCGGCGGGGGCGTTCTTCGCCTCCTCCTCGGTCACAGCCACGGGACGGATGACCGCGTGGGGGCACACATAGGCGCAGAAGTTGCACTGGATACAGTTTTCGGGCTTCCAGCAGGGAATGTCCACCGCGATGCCGCGCTTTTCGTAGGCCGAGGAGCCCAGCGGAAACGTGCCGTCCTCGCGGCCCGCGAACACGGAAACCGGCAGACTGTCGCCCTTCTGGGCGTTTACGGGGGTCAGGATGGTGTCGATGTAGTCGGTCAGCACCTTGTCGCCGCCCTGGGCCTTTGCCTGGGAGACAGCGCCGGAGGCGCTCTTCCAGGACTCGGGCACCTTGACCTCCTTCACGCCGGACACGCCGCAGTCGATGGCCGCGTGGTTCATGGCCACGATCTTGTCACCCTTGGAGCCATAGGACTTGGTGGCGGCGTCTTTCATGTACTTCACGGCGTCGTCGATGGGAATGATGCCCGCAAGCTTGAAGAAAGCGGACTGCAGGATGGTGTTGATGCGGCCGCCCAGGCCGATTTCCTTGCCGATGGAAACGCCGTCGATGGTGTAGAGCTTGATGTCGTTCTCGGCGATATATCTCTTCACGTCGCCGGGCAGGCGCTTATCCAGCTCGGCGTCGTCCCAGCCGCAGTTCAGCAGGAACGAGCCGCCCTTCTTCAGGTTGGAGACCATGTCGTACTTGTCGATGTAAGAGGGGTTGTGGCAGGCCACGAAGTCGGCCTTGCTCACAAAGTAGGTGGACTTGATGGGCGCTTTGCCAAAGCGCAGGTGGGACACGGTGACGCCGCCCGACTTCTTGGAGTCGTAGGAGAAGTAGGCCTGGGCATACTTGTCGGTGTGGTCGCCGATGATCTTGATGGAGTTTTTGTTGGCGCCCACGGTGCCGTCCGCGCCCAGGCCCCAGAATTTGCAGGAGGTGGTGCCGGCCGGCGTGGTGTCGGGGTTTTCGCCCACAGGCAGCGACAGGTAGGTCACGTCGTCGGTGATACCGATGGTGAAGCGCTTCTTGGCGCCGGTCTTGGCGTTCTCGTACACCGAGATCACGTTGCCGGGGGTGGTGTCCTTGGAGCCCAGGCCGTAGCGGCCGGCGTAGATCGGCACCGCGTCGAACCTGGTGCCGCGCAGGGCCAAAGATACATCCAGGTAAAGGGGCTCGCCCAGGGAGCCGGGCTCCTTGGTTCTGTCGAGCACCGAGATGGTTTTGACCGAGGCCGGGATCGCGTCCACCAGCTTGTCCGCGCGGAATGGGCGGTACAGGCGCACCTTGACCAAGCCTGCCTTCTGGCCCTTGGCGTTCAGGTAATCAATGGTCTCCTCAATGGCGCCGCAAGCGGAGCCCATGGCGATGATCACGTGCTCGGCGTCGGGGGCGCCGTAGTAGTTGAACAGCTTGTAATCGGCGCCGGTCTTCTTGTTGACCTTGTCCATATACTCCTCGACAATCGCCGGGAGCTCGTCGTAGTATTTGTTGCCGGCCTCACGGGCCTGGAAGAAGATATCGGGGTTCTGGGCGGTTCCGCGCTGCACCGGGTGTTCCGGGTTCAGCGCGTTGTTTCTGAAGCGGGCAACCGCATCCATGTCGCACATTTCCTTGAGGTCGTCGAAGTCCCACACCTCGATTTTGTCCACCTCGTGGGAGGTGCGGAAGCCGTCGAAGAAATGCAGGAACGGAATGCGGCCCTTCAGGGTGCTCAGATGGGCCACAGCGCCCAGGTCCATGACCTCCTGCACGCTGCTGGCGGCGAGCATGGCGTAGCCCGTCTGGCGGCAGGCGTACACGTCGGAGTGGTCGCCGAAGATAGACAGCGCGTGGGATGCCACGGCGCGCGCCGATACGTGGATCACGTTGGGCAGAAGCTCACCCGCGATCTTGTACATGTTGGGGATCATCAGCAGCAGGCCCTGGGAGGCGGTAAAGGTGGTGGTGAGTCCCCCTGCGGCCAGCGAGCCGTGCACGGCGCCGGCGGCGCCAGCCTCGGACTGCATCTCGGTCACGCGGACCTCCTGCCCAAAGATGTTCTTGAGCCCTCCCGCCGACCACTTGTCCACTTCCTCGGCCATCACCGAGGAGGGGGTGATCGGATAGATCGTTGCAACATCGGTAAACGCGTACGCCACGTGGGCTGCTGCGGTGTTGCCGTCCATTGTTTTCATCTTTCTTGCCATACTAACTTGAATTCCTCCCTCTCTTACATATATGAAACTAAAATATTTGGTAGAGATCCTGCCAAATCACTTGTGTTAAATAGTACCATTTTCAAGCCAAAAAGTAAAGGGAGGATCCCGGGAAATGCAAGTTTTTTTGCAAAAAGCGCCGGCGCTTATTCGGGGGATGCTCAATTCGCGGATTTTTGGCAGGATTTTCGGAAGATTTTGTGAACAAACAGTAAATAAACCGATGTGACTTGTGAAAAACGCCGTGTTCTGATAAAATAGATAGTTGATACAGCACTGTATACACGGAAAAACCCATATTTATAAATAACGCTACAGGAGTGAAGCTTGCATTGGTAAGTCCCAGTTGGATGATGTACATATCCATTGTGGTACTAATCCTGTTTTCCGCGTTCTTTTCCGCGTCTGAAACGGCATTCTCCACTTTCAACCGCATCCGCATGAAAAAGAAAGCGCAGGACGGCAGCGCGGCCGCCCGCCAGACGCTGAAAATCGCCGAGGACTACGACCGGACCCTGTCCACGATCCTGATCGGCAACAACATCGTGAACATCGCCTCCTCCGCCGTGGCAACGATCATCGCCACGGCGCTCTGGCCCAGGTACGGCGCGCTGGTTTCCACTGTCGTCATGACGCTGCTGGTGCTGGCGTTTGGCGAGATTCTGCCCAAGAGCTACGCGAAGCAGAACGCGGACCTGCTGGCGCCTAAAATCGCGGGCCTGCTGCAGTTTTTCCGCGCGCTGCTCTTTCCTCTCAGCTTTGTGTTCACAAGGCTCCAGGGCGCCTTTTCCAAGGCGGACCCCGAATTGGAGCAGCCCCCCTCGGTCACCGAGAAGGAGCTGATCTACATGCTGGACTCCATCGAGGAGGAGGGCGTGATCGAGGAGCAGGAGCGGGACCTTGTGCAGTCCGCGCTGGAGTTCGACGAGATCACGGTAAAGGAGATATTCACCCCCCGCGTAAACCTGGTGGCGGTGGACGTGGACGACCCGCTGGACAAAATCACCGAGGTGGTGATCAGCGAGGGCTACTCCCGTATACCGGTCTATGAAAACACCGTGGACAATATCATCGGCGTGCTGTTTGCCAGGGACTATCTGCGCTGCATCGTGCGGGGCGAGGAGGTAAGCCTGCGCGCCATGCTCAGCGCTCCCTACTTCGTGCACAAGGGCATGAAGCTCTCGCTGCTGCTCTCGAACCTGAAAGCCCGCAAGGTTCACCTGGCGGTGGTTCTGGACGAATACGGCGGCACGCTGGGCATCGTGACCATGGAGGACGTGCTGGAGGAGCTGGTGGGCGACATCTGGGACGAGGACGACGAAATACCGGGCGGCCTTGTATCGCTGGGCGAAAACCGCTTTGAGGTGGAGGCCAGCTGCGATGTAGCCGAGCTCTTCGAGGAGCTGGGCTACGAGGAGGAGGACCTGGACACCGAGCACACCACGGTGGGCGGCTGGGCCATGCAGGTGCTGGAGCATATCCCCCAGGCCGGCGAGGCCTTTGACTACAAGGACCTGCGCTGGACCGTGCTGGAAATGTCCGGACACCGCATCACCAGGCTGGGCCTTGAGCGGCTTGAGCCGCCCGCCGAAGAGCAGGGGTAGCGTGTTCGGGATCATACGGCGCATCCTTGTACAGATTTTATTTCGCGGGACGGCAACGTTCTTTTGGAGGCTTCGTCTTGAATATATTTAGCAAAGCAAAACGCGTTGTGGTCAAGGTGGGCACCTCCACACTGACCTACTCCACCGGTATGATCAACATTCGCCGCACCGAAAAGCTGGTGAGTGCCCTCGCGGATTTGGCGAACTCCGGCAGGCAGGTTGTGCTGGTCACCTCCGGCGCGCTCAGCGTGGGCTGCGGCAAGCTGGGACTGCGGGAGCGCCCCGGCGATACCCCCACCCGCCAGGCGGCGGCGGCAGTGGGCCAGTGCGAGCTTATGTACCTGTACGACAACCTGTTTTCCTCCCATAACCGCACTGTGGCGCAGGTGCTGCTGACCAAGGACATCGTGAACGACTCCCTGCGCCGCCAAAACGTGGTAAACACGTTTGAAAAGCTGCTCTCCATGGGGGTGATCCCGGTGGTCAACGAGAACGACACCGTGTCGGTCGACGAGCTGGAGGGCGAGAACTTCGGCGACAATGACAGCTTGTCCGCCATTGTGGCGGAGCTGGCCGGTGCGGACGTGCTGGTGCTGATCAGCGACATAGCGGGCCTGTACACCCAAAACCCGCGGGAAAATCCCCACGCGCAGCTGATCCCGGTGGTGGACAAGATCGACGACTACATCCTGTCCATCGCCTCCGGTTCCGGCAGCAGCCGGGGTACCGGCGGCATGACCACCAAGGTGCAGGCCGCCGTCATCGCAACAGCCGCCGGCATCGACATGGCAATCATCAGCGGCGAAGCCCCCGGGTTATTGTACGATTTGTTCGACGGCGAGCCGGTGGGCACCCACTTTGTGGCCAGAAAGGAGCAAACCCCATGAGCTATATGCAGGAGCTTGGCCGCCGCGCAAGGGCGGCCGCTACAGCGCTGGCAAGCACGGGCACGAGAGCCAGAAACGAGGCCCTGCTCGCCATCGCCAAAGCGCTGGAGGCGCGCCTTGAAGACATTTTGGCGGAAAACGGCGCGGACATTGAAAACGCCCAAAAGAGCGGCATGAGCGCCGCCATGGTGGACCGCCTGCGGCTCACGGCCGACCGGGTGGCGGACATGGCCGGCGCGCTGCGCTATGTGGCCGGGCTGGACGACCCGGTGGGCAGGGTGCTGGACGGAGGCGTAAGGCCCAATGGCCTTTCCATCACGAGGATCACGGTCCCCTTGGGGGTTGTGGGCATTATCTTCGAGTCCCGGCCCAATGTAACGGTGGACTGCGCGGCCCTGTGCCTGAAATCCGGCAACGCCTGCATTCTGCGGGGCGGCAAGGAGGCTATCCGCTCCAACAAGATCCTAGCCGACTTGATGCGGGGCGCGTTAAAGAGCACGGACATCCTCCCCGACGCCATCCTGCTGGTGGAGGGCACCTCCCGGGAGATCGCGGCCGAGATGATGCGGCTCAGCGGAGCCATCGATGTCCTGATCCCCCGGGGCGGCCCCGGGCTAATCGCCTCGGTGGTGCAAAATGCCTCGGTGCCGGTCATCGAGACCGGCGTGGGCAACTGTCACGCTTATGTGGACGCGGACGCGGACCTGAATATGGCGCTGGAGATCGTGGACAACGGCAAGACCTCCCGCCCCAGCGTGTGCAACGCACTGGAAACGCTGCTGGTGCACAGGCAGGTGGCCGGGGAATTTTTGCCCAGACTGCGGGACAGGCTAAAGGGTGTTGCGCTGCGCGGCTGTCCTGAAACCGTCTCCTTGCTGGGCGGCGCCGCGTCGCCCGCCTGCCCCGAGGACTGGGACACCGAATATGGCGACTACATCCTGGCCATAAAAGTAGTGGGTTCCATCGACGAGGCCATCGCCCACATCGCGGCACACAGCACCCACCACTCCGAGGTGATCGTTACAAACAGCTGTCAAAGCAGCAGGCGCTTCACCCTGGAGGTGGACAGCGCGGCGGTTTACGTAAACGCCTCCACCCGCTTCACCGACGGCGGCGAGTTCGGGCTGGGCGCGGAAATCGGCATCTCCACCCAGAAGCTGCACGCGCGGGGCCCCATGGGGCTACGGGAGCTTGTGAGCTACAAATACATTATCACCGGCAGCGGCCAGATTCGCTGACGAGCGCAGAACGGAGCAAATATGCCTATGCAACAAATCAAACGCAAAAGGAAGCGGGGATATGCAGCGCCCATCGGCGGACTGTTCATCGTTCTGGCGGTGGTCGGCGTGGTGGCGGTGATTTTCCTGTGCATCAACCTGACCGAGCGCGTGCTTGACAATTCCAACGAAAAAAACCGGCTGGAAGCGCTGGTGCATCCGGTGGTGATGTTCGATCCGGTCCCCTTTGAGAACCCGGCCGACATCCCGCCCAAGCAGCAGCTGCTGTACAGCATGTGGGTAAACCTGGGCGGCGAGCGGCGCAGCAGCTACACTTTTAATGAAAACGGCGAGCTGGTGGTGCCCAGAACCGACCTAGACGTGGCGGCCGCCAAGCTGTTCGGCCCGGATGTCGTGCTGGAGCACCAGACTTTCAGCGATGTCGGCGACATGCCCACCACCTACTACTTCGACGCCGACAAGGATGTCTACACGTTCCCGGTCACGGCGCAGATGTTTGTGTACTCCCCCCGGGTAGAGGCCATTGATCCGGCCGGCAACAATCTGTACAACGTCACAGTGGGCTACCTTTCCCCCAACAACGCTTGGACCACCGACTTCTCCGGCAACCGGGCTGCCCCCGAGCCCGAGAAGAGCATGATCTATGTGGTGTCCAAGAGTGGCGGCGACTACCACATCGCTGCCCTGCGCGACCCGCCGGGCAGCTTTGTCAGCGAGGCACCGCCGTCAGCCCTGGGGGGATGGCCGTCGGCGGTGCAATAGACCTGTATTCACGAATACAGGCTTTAAAAGGAGGTGTGGCATAAACGCCTCCTTTTTTTCGCGCCTGTTGGCGCAAAAGAAAAAGGGCGTCGCGCAAACGCCCTTTCGTGCATATTTGGCTTCCGCTTTGCCCGGAAAATCAAGACGACACGCGCAACGCGGCGTTTACCGCGGTGTAGTCCTCCACCACCTTGCCGTCCTGCACACGCACAACGCGCGCCGCCTGGGACGCGATCTCGTCGTCGTGGGTAATCAGGATCACGGTCTTTCCGTCTTTCCAAAGACCGGTGAGCACCTGCATTACATCGCGGCCCGAGTGGGAGTCCAGGTTGCCGGTGGGCTCGTCTGCCAGGATGATGGGGGGCTTTGCCGCGATGGCGCGGGCGATTGCGGCCCGTTGCTGCTGCCCGCCCGACATCTGGCTGGGCCGGTGATGCTGGCGCTCCAGCAGCCCTACCTTTCCCAGCGCTTCCAAGGCCAGCAGGCGGCGCTGCTTGAGCGGGATGCCCCGGTAGAGCAGCGGCAGCTCCACATTTTCCACGGCATTCATGCTGGAGATCAAATTGAAGCCTTGGAACACAAAGCCGATCTCGCGGTTGCGGATCTGGGAGAGTGCCTCGTCGCTCAGGCTGGACACCACCTGCCCGTCCAAGTGGTAGCTGCCGCTGCTGGGCATGTCCAAACAGCCAAGCATGTTCATCAGCGTGGACTTTCCCGAGCCCGACTGCCCGATCACCGCCACGAATTCCCCCCTGTTAATCTCGATGGAGACGCCGTCCAGCGCGTGCACCTCGTTTTCTCCGGGGGCATAAATTTTGTAAACATCGCGCAGGGCGATCAGCGGCTCCGGCATACCAAGCACTTCCTCTTTTGCGTTATCAAGGCAAGTTATAGTATGCGCCAAATCATGGAAAACATACGGCCGGCCGCAGAAAAACAAGCCCGGTTATCCCCCCGCCCGCGCAGGGCTACCAGCCATTGATATGCCCGCGCCGGATCGCGCCGAAAATCCGCTTTGTAAGACCCGGATACCCGCTCTTTTCCATGGAGGCCAGCCAGAGCTTCGCGGTTTCGCGGGCGGTGGCGCCGTCCACCGGGCAGCCGCTCTTCACCACCGGCAGGCCGCTTTTGCGCGCGCAGGAGGCAATGTCCCGGTCCTGCGCAAAAATCAGGGGCCGGAACATGGTCAGGTCCTTGCGGGACAGGTAGGTGACAGGCTGGAAGCAACCGATGCGCCCTTCGTGAAACAGGTTCATCACAAAGGTTTCCACCGCGTCGTTGTAATGGTGCCCCAGTGCCAGCTTGTTGCAGCCGGCCGCCTTGGTCATGTCGTGCAGCATACCCCGCCGCATGCGGGCGCACAGGCTACAGGGATTCTGCTCCACGCGCCGGTTGAAGACGATGTCCCCCAGGTCGCTGCGCCGGATCACATGCTCTGCGCCCAAGCTCTCGCAGAGCGCCGTGACCGGCCCGTAGTCGGTTTCCACCGACCCGAAGCACGGGTCCACGGTCAGCGCCACCAGCTCGTAGTGTATGCCGATAAACTGCCGCAGCCGATGCAGCCCCGCCAGCATCACCACCGAATCCTTTCCACCGCTGAGCCCCACGGCCACCCGGTCGCCGTTCTCAATCATCCCGTATTCGGTTATGGCCTTGCGCATGAATCCCAAAATGTTCTGCATGGTTTGCTCCTCAAAGGAATTGCCGCGCGGCAGCTAGAAAATCAGGTCCTCCGACCGGTCCCCGCGCAGGTAGAACACAAACTCCTCGTCCCCGAAGATTTTCAGCTCGGCGGGCGCTTTCGCGGAGCTTGTGCGGGCGGTGTCGTTCTCGCCCAGCGCCGACTTGACCTCCCACACCGCCTCGGACACAGGCGCCGAGCGGCGCCCGGTTGCATCCGGCTTGCTCAGCATTTGAAACACGATGTCCATGGCCTTGCCGTTGTACCCTGTGAACACCGAGCCGTCGTAGGCCAGCACCACGCCCGCCCCCTTGCTGAGGAGGGCGTCCACAAATTTTGAGCTGTTGGCCGTTTCGCAGGTTCCGAAGTAGAACATAGTGCCGGAAAAGGCGTTGGAGCCGTAGTACCGTGTGATAAAATCCGAGGTGATAGCATAGCGTCCCCCGTTGACGTGGATCAGGCGCGCCGCCAGCAGGTCGCCCTTGTGCGTTTCATCGTTTGTGGCCGTGGCATCCTCCCCGGTCATGACAAAGGAGCCCAGGGAGTCCACATAGCCGCCGTGGCCGTTCCAGATCACGACCTCGTAGCCGCTCAGGCATTTTTTCAGCATGTCCACATTCGCGCCGCCGCCCGCTAGCTGACAGTATGTAATCCCGCCGCTCACAGCGCCGTTCAGGTGCGCGGCCGCTGTCTTGATCTCCTGGGTATAGCCCTTGGTGGCGTAGGGCGCCACACCCAGCACTTTCCCGCCCGGCGGTGCGGTCCCGGCCTCCGGCGCGCCGTATTCGTCCCGATCGCCGAAGCTGTTGGTTTCACTGTGGTATTGCGGTATGTACACATAGACAATGCCGCTGGAAAACCGGACCGCAATGGCCCCCGCGCAGCGCTCATACCAGACCGCCGCTCCGCTTTGCAGCTCTTGCAGCACAAAGTCCTCGACAAGGTCCAGCTCCCACTGCGCATTGTCCGGTGAGACGGATTTTACATAGCGCTCCAGCCGCTTCTCCTCCGCATGGGTTTCAGCGAGGGAGTTGCTGTTCATCTCTATCAGAAAGGAGATGGCGAAAGGCTGGCTGTACACCTGACCCGCCTGGGCCTGAAACAGCACTCTTCCCGCGGCGTAGCTGTTCAGCACCGCGGCACCGCTGTAAACGCCGTCCGCGGCGGTGATATCCGGGCTTTCGCCGTCGTCCGCCAGCACACAGACGGACGCCCCGTCCTGATCGCGGACAACGATCTCGCCCGGTGAAAATCCCGGGGTGAGCCTGGCGTAGAACCGCACCGCATTGTCGGAGCCGGCAAGCAGATCCGCCGCGCCCGCGTGAAAGCTTACAAAGCCGCCGTCGGGTTCAGGGATATCCGCCCCGGCGCCGGATTCGGTAAAGCTTAGGTTTTCCCCGGCTTGCAGCGGCAGCACGGACCGGGCATTGTGGGCGCCCTGCAACGCCGAGGCATCGTCGGTGTGCACAGCCTGTGCCGACGCGCCCTGCAACAGTGTCAGGCGGGACCGCCCTGTGAGCAGCTCGGCTCTGACGATGGACGCCCCCTCCATGGCGGTCGCCTGTGCTCCGTCGTGGAGCACCAGATCGTCCACCGCGCCGTAGAGCAGTACCGGGGATGCTGTATGTACGGTCAGCGCGCCAATGTGCGCGTCGTGTGGCAAAATCAGCGAGGCCGAAAGCGCCGGGTGCAGAAGCACCTCCTCCGCTTCCCCAGTCAAGGCAAACTGGGCCAGACCGCCGAGCTCGCACCCCATGTATACACCGTCCGCTTTTTTGTAGCGTACCTCCAGATTTCCACTGTCGTTTGTCAGGAACAGCAAGGTGGTGTTTAAAAGCTGTGACTCGAAGATCGCTTCGTCCGCCGCCAGCACCTGCAAGCTTCCGTCCTGCACGCGAAGTGTGTAATAGTCCGCAACGGCAACATCGGCGGACACCGGAATCGGTATCAGAACACATCCCAGCAGCATGCACAGGACAATCAGATACCACAAAACCCGTTTTGCCATACCCATAACAACCCCCAGCCAGTAGATTTGTGTGGACGTTTATGCAAAGCAACCAACAAAGCTGTCATGGATTTCTTTATTTAACAATTATACCCACATATCGGTGACGTGTCAATTTAAAGAAAAAGGAGGCGTTTGACAACACCCCCCTTTCTGCGCTTCAGCGAATTCTTAGTCCATATCCTTGTATTTTTGCAGGATACCCGGGATGTCCTCGACTTTCAGGCGGCCGTACACATCCTCGTTGATGGTGAGCACGGGCGCCAGACCGCACGCGCCGATGCAGCGGCAGGCCTCAAGGGAAAACTTGCTGTCCCCAGTGCACTCGCCGCCCCTGATGCCCAGTTCCTCCGACATTTTTTCAAACAGGTCGCCGGCGCCCTTGACATAACAGGCCGTGCCCAGACACATCGAAACCTTGTACTTGCCCTTTGGGTTCAGCGAGAACTGGGAGTAGAAAGTGGAAACGCCGTAAACCTCCTCCAAACGGATGCCCAAACCGTCGGCGACTATCTTCTGCACCTCGATCGGCAGATAGCCGTAGATGTGCTGCGCGTGCTGCAAAGCGCTCACTAAAGCGCCCTGTTGGCCCTTGGCCTCGGAAAGGTAGGTTTGCAGCTCCCTCTTTTGCTCCGGCGTACCTTTAAATGCAACCGTAGTCTTTATGTTCGGCATTTCCCATAAACCTCCTAAAAAAATCTGTAAATTCTTACCGAGATCATTGATCAAGTAAACCAATGCCAGCATGTATATTGTAGCAAATTTGTCAATCGAAGTCCATCAGTGAATGCGCTAAAATTTCACCGGAATATTATTTATATTAGACGAAATAGCATTGTGCAGGCGTCTCTATACGTTGAAGCGGAACAGCACGATGTCGCCGTCCTGCATCACATACTCCTTGCCTTCGAGCCGCACCAAGCCCTTTTCCTTGGCTGTTGCCATGGAGCCACAGGCCATCAGGTCGTCGAAAGAGATGACCTCGGCGCGGATAAAGCCCTTTTCAAAATCCGTGTGGATCTTGCCCGCCGCCTGGGGGGCCTTGGTGCCCCTCTGGATGGTCCAGGCGCGCACCTCCGGCTTGCCCGCCGTCAGGTAGGAGATAAGCCCCAGCAGCGCGTAGCCGGTTTGGATAATGCGGTCCAGCCCCGACTCCTTCAGCCCCAGCTCCCCGAGAAACATCAGCTTGTCCTCGGCGGACATGTCGGCGATCTCCTCCTCAAGCTTCGCACAGATAGGCAGTACCTGGGCGCCCTCCTGTTCCGCGATCTGCCGCACCTGCCCAAAGTAAACATTTTCCGCCCGGTTCCTAAAGTCGGTCTCGCTCAGGTTGGCCGCGTAGATCACCGGCTTTGCCGATAGCAGCGGAGTGTCCCGCAGCACCTCCAGCTCGGCGTCGTCGCAACCGATGCCGCGGGCGGAGCCGCCCTCCTCCAGCCAGGCCTTCAGGCGCTGCAGAAACGCCACCTCTCCGGCGAGCCTCTTGTCCCCCTTGGCCGCTTTCTGGGCCCGGTCCAGCCTGCGCTCCACGATGTCCAGATCGGAAAAGATCAGCTCCAGGTTGATTGTCTCGATGTCCCGGGCCGGGTCTACCTCGCCGTCCACGTGCACGATCTCGCCGTCGTCGAAGCAGCGCACCACGTGCACGATGGCGTCCACCTCCCGGATATTGGACAAAAACTTGTTGCCCAGCCCTTCCCCCTTGGAAGCGCCGCGCACCAGACCGGCAATGTCCACAAACTCCAGCACGGCCGGGGTCAGCTTGTCCGGCTTGTGCATTTCGGCGAGAGCATCCAGCCGCTTGTCCGGCACCGAAACCACCCCCATGTTGGGCTCAATGGTGCAGAACGGATAATTGGCCGACGCGGCCCCCGCGTTGGTGATCGCGTTAAACAGGGTGCTTTTGCCCACATTCGGAAGCCCCACCATTCCTAATTTCATCACGAATTCTCCTTTTTTGTTGCGTACAGTTGGTATTATACCCTATTCGCGCGTGGGGGCGCAACCCCGTGTTTACGCGAAAAAGGAAAAAGCTTAAAAAAATATTCATTTCTACGGTAAATTTTGCGCTATAATGATATAATAATCTTGTATATAAAATGACGGAAATAGAAAATCACGGAGGTAATACCATGGTGATGGGCAAAATATTGGTCGCGGACGACGACAGCAACATAGCGGAGCTGCTGCGGCTGTATCTGGAAAAAGAGGGGTTCACCGTCGTAATCGCCAGCGACGGCGAAGAGGCCATCGCGAAGTTCACGCACGAAACCCCCGACCTTGTGCTGTTGGACATTATGATGCCCAAGCTGGACGGCTGGCAGGTGCTGCGCGAGATCCGCAAAAAGTCCGACTCTCCCATCATCATGATCACGGCCAAGGGCGAGACATTCGACAAGGTGCTGGGCCTGGAGCTTGGAGCCGACGACTATGTGGTGAAGCCCTTTGACTCCAAGGAGATCGTGGCCAGGATCAAGGCGGTGATGCGCCGCACAGGCAAAACCACGGGAAGCGCCGATTCCAAGGAGGTCAGCTACGACAAGCTGGTGGTCAACATGACCAAATATGAGCTCAAGGTGGACGGCAAGGCTGTGGACACCCCGCCCAAGGAGCTGGAGCTGTTGTTCCACCTGGCCAGCAACCCCAACCGGGTGTACACCCGCGACCAGCTGCTGGACGAGGTGTGGGGCTTTGAATACTACGGCGACAGCCGCACCGTGGATGTGCACGTAAAACGCCTGCGCGAAAAACTGGAGGGCATCTCGGACAAGTGGACGCTGAAGACAGTGTGGGGTGTGGGCTACAAATTCGAGGTAAAAGAGTAAACAGGCAAAGGGAACGGGGCCGTTCCCTGTCGTTCTGTAAAAGGGTGAACTATGCAAAGAAGCAGTCTTTTTCGTAAATACTTTGTCACCTTTCTCTCGTGCGCGGTGTTGATCATCATGGTGCTGGGCGTGGTGCTGATGCTGTTTGCCACCCAGTACTTCCGCAATGAGAAATATGATCTGTTGGGCAGAAACGCGCGGCTGGCCGCCTCGGTGACCACCGTGAACTACGCCAGCAATAACTTCGAGGTGATCAACTCCCCCATGATCACGGTGGCCTACACGGTGCTGGCCAGCGCTATCGACGCCGAGATCGTCCTCACCGATAAGAACGGAAAAATCATGGTGTCCAGCAACGACACCGCCCACTACCTGAACATGAACGTGCCCCCCGAGGCTGTCGAAAAGTCCTTTGAGGGCGGCTTCTCCACCACCACCACCCTGGGCGGATTGTTCGAGGAGCCCCACTATGTGGTGGGGGTGCCGGTGGACACCCCGGATTACACTTTCGGCGTGATCTTCGCGGCTTCGTCGGCCCGCAGCCTTCAACAGTTCCTCAGTGAGCTCACCAAGATGTTCTTAATCAGCGCGGCCGTGGTGCTGTTCATCTCCTCGGTGGTGATCTACATGGTGACCATGCGGCTGGTGCGCCCGCTGCGGGATATGCTTTCGGCCATCCAGAGCTTTACCCAGGGGGATTTCTCCAAGCGCGTGGCGGTGGTGGGCTACGACGAGATTGGCCAGCTGGCCATGGCTTTTAACAACATGGCCGCCTCGCTCGCCACCACCGAGCAGGCAAGGCGGTCCTTTGTGGCCAACGTCTCCCACGAGCTCAAAACGCCCATGACCACCATCAGCGGCTTTGTGGACGGCATCCTGGACGGCACCGTGCCCGAGGAAAAGAAAGACCAGTACCTGCACGTGGTGTCCAACGAGGTCAAGCGCCTGTCGCGTCTGGTGCGCTCGATGCTGGACACCTCCCGCATTGAGGCCGGCGAAATGCGCGTGGTCCCTGTGATCTTCGACATCAGCGAGACAATCCGCCAGACCGTGTTCTCCTTTGAGCGGATCGTGGAGGAAAAGGAGCTGGAGGTGCGCGGCCTGGAGGTGGACAAGATCATGGTACGTGCCGACGTGGACCTGATGCATCAGGTGGTGTACAACCTGGTGGAAAACGCCGTGAAATTCGTGAACGAGAACGGCTGCCTGGAGTTCAGCTACCGGAGCGACAGCCAGTTCACCTACGTGGCCATCCGCAACAGCGGCGAGGGCATCGACCGGGGGGAGGGCCCCCAACTGTTCGAGCGCTTCTACAAATCCGACAAATCCCGCAGTCTGAACAAAAACGGCGTGGGGCTGGGGCTGCACATTGTGCGGTCCATCGTCAACTACCACAAGGGCGAGGTGGCTGTGCGCAGCGAGGAGGGCGAGTACACCGAGTTTGAATTCAGCATCCCCAACCCGCCCAAAAAGGAGCAGCGGCAGCAAAACGAGACAAAGGGCAAATAAAATTGCGGCGCAAACAGACAAAAACGCATTTTGTTAAATCCTATTTCATATTTACCATATATACTATTATTGAGGTGCGCCTATCTTCTACTACAACCACAGGTTTGGAGGTTTCGTTAAATGAGCGATTACAACCCGAAAGAGAATTCCTCTTCGCAGCCGGAACAGCAGGGGAGCTCCACGCCCGCCGGCGGGAGCCCGCCGCCCGGGGACGCCCCCGCCCAGCCCGGGCAGTACTGGTCCGGCCAGGACGCCCGCCGCGCGCAGGGCGGCGCCTATGGCAGCCGCTACAACGGCCAGTACCACCGGCCCTACGAGCCCTACAGCCAGCCGCGGCAGGGGCAGCAGCAGGGGCCTTACCAGTACAACGCGGGCGGCGGCTGGCAGCCGCCGCGTCAGGACCCGCACTATGAGTGGAACTTCGAGGATTATGATCGCTTTGCGGGCCAGAAGAAGAAAAAGAAAAGCCGGGGCCTTGTGGTGTTCGCGGTATCGGTGCTGGGGGTGCTTTTTGTGGCGCTCGTAGGGCTGTCGGGCCTGAGCATCTACAACAACCTGACCCGTGTGCCCGAGGACGCCCCCGGGGTGGAAACCAGCGCCCCCGAGGAGGAGGAAGCCGCCCCGCCCGCTGTGTCGGGCAACCCCGACACAAAGCTGGAGCTGACCAACAAGCCTTTCGTGCCCGACCCCGAGGCCGCGCCCAACGGCAAGCTGACCATCCCCCAGGTGGCAAAAAAGCTGCTGCCTTCGGTGGTGAGTGTTGAAAACTACCAGAACGGCCAGATCTGGGAGGCCGCGAGTCTGGGCAGCGGCATCATCATGAACGAGGAAGGGTATATTATCACCAACCAGCATGTGGTGGCAAGCGCCGATGCGCTGAAGGTAACGCTGGACAGCGGCGATCCTTATGAAGCGGTCATCATCGGCTCCGACAGGCGCACCGATCTGGCGCTGATCAAAATTGAGGCCACCGGCCTGATCCCTGCCGAGTTCGGCGACTCCTCCCAGCTGGATGTGGGCGAAACCGTAATTGCTATCGGCAACCCGGCCAGCCTGGAGCTCAAAGGCAGCGTGACCCAGGGCATTGTGTCCGCCGTGAACCGCAAGGTGCACTCGGGCGACTACGACATGACCTACATCCAGACCGATGCCGCTATCAACCCCGGCAACTCGGGCGGCGCCCTGGTCAACGAGTTTGGCCAGGTGGTGGGCATCAACTCCTCCAAAATCGTGCAGGAGGGCTTCGAGGGCATCGGGTTCGCGATCCCGATCAGCGACGCAAAACCCATCATCGACGACCTGATGACCCACGGCAGGGTCAGGGGCAGGGTCATGCTGGGAATTACGGCACAGCCTGTGGACGAGATCACCGCCCGCAACTACAATATCCCCACCGGCCTGATTATCCGGGAGATTCAGCAAGGCTCCGACCTGCAGCTCAAGGGCGTGCAGGTGCGCGACATCATCACCCATGTGGACGGCGAGCGCGTGCACACTTTCAGCGACCTGCGCGCGGTGCTGGACCGCTTCCAGGTGGGTTCCCAGGTGCGGCTTACCCTGTTCCGCCAATCCAGTGTGACACAGGGCACCAACTTTGACGTAACCATTACGCTGATGGAGGATGAGGGATAGCGCGAGCGCCCGACAGAAAGGATATCCCAATGATTGTTTTGGCATTGGGCGATGTGGTGGGCTCCGCCGGATGTGATTACATCCGGGCCAACCTGGGCCGGATCAAGGCCAGGTACGGGGCGGACATCACCATCGCCAACGGTGAAAATTCCGCCAAGGGCAACGGCGTTACGCCAAAAAGCGCCCAGCACCTGCTGGACAGCGGCGTGGATGTGATCACCACAGGCAACCACGCGCTACGCCGGCGCGAGATCTATGACACGTTCGACAGCATGGAGTGTCTGATCCGGCCCGCCAACTACCACCCCACAGCCCCCGGCAGGGGCATGTACATCTACGACGCGCCCGCGTTCCGGCTGTGCGTCGTCAACCTGCAGGGGCTTGTCTATCTGCACAGCCTGCAAAGCCCCTTTGACTGCGTGGATGAGCTTTTGAAAAAGCTTGACACCCCCAATATCATTGTGGACTTCCACGCCGAGGCCACCGCTGAAAAGCTCTGCCTGGGCTATTACCTGGACGGCCAGGTGTCGGCCGTGCTGGGCACCCACACCCACGTGCCCACCGCCGACGCCCGCATATTGCCCGGTGGAACCGGCTACATATCCGACCTAGGCATGTGCGGCGGCCGGCAGTCGGTGCTGGGTGTGCGGGCCGAGCTGGCGCTGCGCCGCATGCGCACCGGGCTTCCGGTGCGCTTCGAGGAAGAGCCGGAGGATGTCGGCCTTTGCGGCGCGGTGCTGGATATCGACGAGAAAAGCGGCAAATGCCGGAGCATTGAAAGCCTGGTGATGGTCTAGTACCAGCAGCGCAACACCAGGCTTTTGCCGTGTGGAAGGAATCGAGGAGGCAGCGGTACATATGTCCTATTGCAGCAGAGTGGTGGTACAGGCGCCGGGCAAGGTCAACCTGTCGCTGGATGTGGTGGGCACCGACAACAGGGGCTATCACCTTTTGGAGATGGTCATGCAGTCCATCGACCTGAGCGACCTGGTGTTGATCGGCCGCGGGGAAAGGGAGGAGATCCGCGTAACCTGTTCGAGCAGCGAAATCCCTGAGGACGACACCAACATCGTGCACAGTGCCGCCGCCCACTTTTTCGCCGAAACCGGCCTTGCGCGGCAGGGCCTTTCCGTCCATATCGATAAGCGTCTGCCCGTGCAGGCCGGGCTGGCTGGTGGCAGCGCCGACGCGGCGGCGCTGCTGCGCGGGCTGGACCGCTTGTTCGAGACCTGTCTGTCCCGGGAGCAGCTCTGTGAAATCGGCCTAAAATGCGGTGCCGACGTGCCGTTCTGCATAGTGGGCGGCTGCTGCTACGCACAAGGCGTGGGTGAAATACTTACCCCGCTGCCAGCCCTGCCCGCATGCCGGATCGCGGTCGCAAAGCCGCCCCGGGGCATGAGCACCCGCATCGCTTTCGGCCGCTACGACAAGGCCGGAAAGGACTTGGAGCGCCCCAACACCCAGGCCATGCTGGACTCGGTCGCGGCGGGGAACCTTGCGGGCGTGGGGCAGAACATGTTCAATGTGCTGCAGCAGGTGAATACGGTGGAGGAGGTGGAGGTGCTCACCGGCATCCTGCTCTGCGACGGCGCGCTCGGCGCTGTGATGACCGGCTCCGGCACCGCTGTAATCGGCCTGTTTCAGGACTCCGCCCAGGCGAAGACGGCGCGGCGCCACCTGCGGGAGCAGGTGGCCCAGGCCTGGATTGCCGCGCCGCTGGACCACGGGGCCCAGCTGCTGCACGTTAGCTGAATATTTAAAAATCACCACTGTACAGGAGGTTCAATATGATCGGAAGGAAAATGGGCAGCGGCCTGCTGGCGCTGAGCTTGCTGCTTTCGTCGCTGACGCTGCCCGCAAGCGCCGCGGGGGAGGACATCACCGCGTTCACCTTGAGTGGCGACGCCGCTTACACCACCCCGGTGCGCAGCGAGGACAAGGCGCGTATCGGCGAGATGTGGGACGCGGTCAGCTCCAGCGTCAAGGCCTCGCTGCCCGCCGGTGCCGGGGAAATCGCAAGGCTTACTGTGGAGCAAGGCGGAAAGAGCACCGCCTACAGCATTTTCGCAGATGGCGGGAACGTATTCGCCCGCGCCGGCTCCACAACCAGCCAACTGGATGCGGACCTTTTTTACAAGGCGGTATCCCAGGTGCCGGATTTCTATAAATTCAGGCCCATCCCCACAGCGCAGCTCCCGGGCGAGGATGCGCCGGCAGCGGCTGTAACAGCCAGCAGCTACAGCTTCCGCAAGCTGGATGGCGTGTTCTACCGCACCCGGTTCACGTCCCAAGCGGCCAAATCGGTGCCCGCCGCGGGCGGTACGCTGCCGCTGCCCAAGTTCAGCACGCAGCCGAATTCTATCGCTGTCACCGTAAGCGACGGCGAAGCCCAGCTGTTCAGCGGCACCTCTGTGGAGGCCGAAAAGTACGCGGTTGGCACAAAGGCCGTGCTCGTAAGGATTGAAGCAGCCTTTGACAATGCAAGCTACAAGGGCAGCGTCACCTACCAGTACAGCGTGGACACTTCCGGCGGCGTGATTGCCCAGGCCGATGCGGGCTCCGGCGTGCGCTTTCAGGTGGAGGGCTCCAGCACCTATCCCGGCGAGCTGATCGTGCTGAGAGCCCAGGGCGTGCCCGCGGGCGAGACCATCACGGTGGCCAGCGATATCGACTTCAAGCCCAGCTTCCACGACGATGGCCAGGGCGGTAAAATCGCACTGATGCCCGTCAGCTATTTTGTGGCGGCCGGCTCCCACTACGTACAGCTCACTGCGGGCGGAAAAACCGAGAGGTTCAGCATCACCGCAAACGGAAAGGATTTCCAGGTGCAGCACCTCACGGTGAGCGCCTCCACCACCGAGCAGACCATCGCCAGCCAGAAGGCCAATGAGGAATTTAACAACACCATCCTCACCCTGCGCTGGAACGACGACGCCCAGCAGCGCTGGAACGGCCGCTTCATCCTGCCTGTGCAGGGTGCCAGGATCACCACCCAGTTCGGCTGCATCCGCTATACCAACGGTTCCTCCTCCAGTGACCGCCACGGCGGCGTGGACATGGCGGTGGCGGCCGGCACCCCGGTCAGCGCCACCAACAGCGGTCGCGTGCTCTACGCGGGCTACCTGCAGCTCACCGGCTACACGATCCTGGTCGAGCACGGCTACGGCCTGAAGAGCTGGCACTATCATATGAATTCGGTGAATGTAAAAACCGGCGACCTGGTCGAAAAAGGGCAGAAAATCGGCGAAGTTGGCAGCACCGGATTTTCCACCGGGCCGCATCTGCACTTCGCCATGTCGGTGAACAACGTGTTCATCAATCCCTACACACTGATCAATACAGATCTGCTGGACTGACCACACCCGTGGAATCTGCGATAAATAAAAGCCATGCCCCACGCCAAGCGCGCGGGGCATGGCTTTCTCACGCAAAAAACCGGCGGCGCGCCGCCGGTTACCGCGATTACTTCAGATTCCCTTTTGTCCCCCATGTGTCGTACTCCAGCAGCGACAGGAACATCTTGTCCTCCGCCACATCCAGCACTCTGTGAAAGACGCCGAACATAGCTCTGGTAAACTCAGCTTTGATGTCGCGCTCCACCTGGCCGTAGAGCCGCACATCCACGTAGGCGCAGTTTTCCTGCAGGTCACCGCCGAAGTAGATGGTTTTGCCATCCACAATATCCACCATCAGCGCCTGCTCGCTCTTGCCCGGAATGATTCCCAGAATGCCGGCGATCTCCGCCTTAAGGGCCTCTTTCTTTTCAGAGGTGACTTTTCTTGTGAGATTTGCACAGATATAGGGCATGTCAACACCTTCCGTTCCGTTTGAATTGTCGTTTTCCGGGCCGCCGAAGCCGGATACCCCGTTGTCCATCATCATAGCACATCCGCGCCTATTTGAACAGTATTTTCTCATTAAGGCAATTTAACTTGTTGCAATGTGTGGACTTTTTTCCCGGCGCGTGCTAAAATCAATTTGTACAAACTCCAAGCGGGGGGGACGATTTGTGAAAAATATTGCCATACCAGGGGTTTTTCCTTTTGTGATCGCAGTTTTTCTGACCTACGGCGCCGTGCGCGCCCATGTGGTGAACAAGCGGCGAAAAGGCCGCAAATCCAGGGCAAGCCAGTGGCTCTGTATTACCGGCGCCGCGATGTTTTACCTGATCATGATTTTCCAAATCCTTGAATCGAACGGTATATCACTGCGCGGATGAAAAAGCCATCTTTTTTTCGAGAACGGAAACAAAGCGGATGATTTACAAAGGGGTGACCATATGCAGATCGGCGAATTCAAGCAGGAGATTATGAAAGTGAATAATTGGGTAAACATGGAGGTGTTCAACCAGGGACTCAAGAACCAGAAGGTGGAGATCATTCAAGACAAGGTGCTGATCATCGCCCACAACAACCGGGTGAAGGTGCTTTCGGTGGTGGATGAAAAGGACACCGTGGCCACCCGCATGCTGGATCTGGCGCTGATCATGGAGTTCAAAAAACGCTTTATGCGCGCCATGGAGGAGCACTTCGGCATCCAGATCCTCACCCACATGAAGGACTACGAGCCAAAGCTGGAGCTTTCGGTCAGTGTTACTATTTTTGATCGACCGGTGGAGGAGTTTTTGCCTTATTTGAAAGTCATAAGCAGCAAATAACCTCCTTATTAAACCAAAAATGTAAAAAACTATAAATTAATTTTAAAAAGCTCTTGATTTTTATGCAATTATATATTATCATATTGTTGACAAACGATGAAATATGTCGGGTGAGTTAAGAACTCAAAAAACGATCAAGAGACCTTTTTTCACAGAATGCTATGGTTAAGGGTTTAGTGATCCAAAAAAAACGAGCGCTTAATACAACCGCAAATCCTCAGATGCTTTGCATGTCTGAGTTTTTGCGGTTTTTTTGTTGGAAAGGGGTGTGAGCCGCGGGAGAACATGCGGAATTAACTGCACAATGGCGGCGCCGGAAAAAGCCGGACGCCGAAAATCTGCAAGGAGGAGTATACATGCCATATCGTGTAAAAGATGTGCTGCAGGCTTTGGATGATCTGACAGGCGGCCGATGCCTGAAAACGTCAGGGGACTACTCCCACGGGGCAAACCCGTTCGTGGTCACCAAGACCTCGGACATACCCGGAAAGGCGGTCACCGAGATGCCGGGCCTGGTCTGGGGAGACCCGGAGATGCCGGTGAAAAAGATCGCCGTGATGATGACGCTGAATGAGAGCGCCATTGAGCTGGCGGCGGCCACTGGCGTTAACGTGATCGTGGCCCACCATCCCATCGCCGACGCCTCCAACTCCGGCGGCGTTCTGCTGAAGTACTATCTGGGTGTCTACGGGATCGCGGTGTTCGAATTGCACGAGGCATTCCACGGCCTGCACCCCGGCATCCCCTATCTTCATGGACATAAACCCTACTTTGCCAGCGTGGCATATGGCGGGATACCAGGGAACATTGCTTATGTGGGCGACGCTCTGCCGGGGATCAAGACCGTGGGCGACATGATGGACCGCCTGGATACCCTGATGAATGTGAAAGGCGACGAACTGATGCTGGAGGCGGAGCAGAAGCTTCGCGGGTGCGGTGAAATCAAGGAGACCAGCGTGGCCGCCCGCTGCAAAATTTTATTGGGCAGCCGCGACAAGCCCATGAAGAAAGTGATCCACATGTTTCCCCACACCGGCTTTACCCCCGCGCACCTGGAGGCCCTGGTGGCGGAGAACCCGCAGGCGGACACCTTGATCGCCAGCATCAGCCGTGTATACCCGGGGCATGCGCTCATCGCAAAGGCGGACGAGCTGGGGCTCAGCTTTATTTGCGGCAACTCCCATGCGCTTGAGATTTTTGAAAACGGCATGCCGCTTGCATATGCGATCCGGCAGCATTTGCCGGAATCCGAGGTCGTTATTTTCAGGGAAAGGGTGACAAGCACGCCGCTGGACGAATTCGGTGCTGCGGAAATACGCGAATACGCCAGCGACATCGCGGCCAACTACCTGAAGAAGAAATAAACTGTTCGTGTGTGAAAGGGGAATTGTAATGTCCGAGGAGAAAAAGGTACCAAACACCGAGGAAGTACAGATGCAGTCCAAAAAAATGCCCACCATGACCATTGTGGGCCTGTGCCTGTTCGTGGTGGCGATGGTCGCGCTCTTCGCGTGGCCCGAAGCCCTGAACGGCGGCTTCAGTGCAATGGTCAAGCGGGCGCACCCGGTCGTGATCGACACCGGTATCCTGAGCACAATGTCCGTGTCCATCGTGCTCAGCGTGGTCATGGGCCGCGTGCTGGAGCGGCTGGGCTTTACCGACGCGCTGATGCGCATTTTCCTGCCCATCGGCAGGCTGTTCAAATTTAATGCAGCTGTGCTGATTCCCGCTATCTACAACATCCTGGGCGACATCAACGCCGCCGGCCGAATTTCGGGGCCCATCCTGGTGAAATCCGGCGCCACGCTGGATGAAAAGAAGCTGGCGATCTTCACCATGGTGCAGTCCGAACAGTCTTTCTCCACTTTCATGATCGGTCTGGGCTGTCTGACCCTGGCGGGCGCCCGCGTGTTTGGCGTGGTCGTGATCTCCATCTTCCTGCCGCTGATTGTCTGCCCTGTCATCGGCCGCTACCTGCTCTACAGAAACTGCAAAGCGGTGGAGCTGGAAGAACTGCCTATCTTTACCCCCAAAACCCCTTTCCTGAACAGCGTGTTCGCCGCTGGCCAAGAGGGTATGAACACCCTGTTCTTTCTGGTGCTGCCCGCTTTCGCGGTTGTGTTTGGCTTTATCGGCCTGCTGGACTTCATCGGCATCTGGCAGTACATGGAGCCCATCATCACCAACTCGCTGCAATTTCTGAATATCGACCCCACGACGGGCCTGCTCAGCATCATGGCCTCCCCCACGCTGGCCATGACCAACCTGACCGAGACAGCCGCCTCCATCGACCCGAGATGGGTCATCGGCTCCTTTGTGCTGGGCGCCTCCGGTTTCCCGCTGTCCGTCATCATCGGCCAGATCCCGATGATCTGGTCCCAGTGTTGCGAAATGAAGCCCGGCGAAGCCCTTCGCCCCGCATTGCTCGGCATCGCGTTCCGCATTCTTACCGCCGGCTTTGTGGCCACGGTATTGGGTGGACTGCTGATCAAATAGCTGGATTTCGTTTGCCGTCATCGTTGGCCCCCAGACAAGCGCTTGTCTGGGGGCCATTTGGCATTTTCTGCGCCTGCCTGAGCCCCAAACAAGCCGATGAAAAAAAGAGGGCGGGAAAATTCCCGCCCCCCTTTTAAAGTGCCCTTATAGCCCTTGCGTTTCCGCCTGTTTTCATGATGCTTGCCGTCAGGAGATTTTCGCGTCAAGGCCCAGGCTGGCCAGCTGAATGCAGAAGACGCCCTTTTCCCGCCAGTCCACTTTCATCAGCGGCGTGTGCAGCGGCAACGGGATTTCGCGCCCGTCCACCGTTGCCAGCAGCGTATAATAGGTCTGCAGGTCCCCCTGGGAGAAGATCACATTGTTGTCTATCCAAAGCGTGAGCGTATCGAACACATCGTCCACGCTTTGGTCCGGCCGGCTTGCAACCTGCACTGGCGAGCCCGGTGTGCCCTGATATGCAACCAGGTCCGGCTGAGGCACATGCAGAGCCGTTCTGCCCGTCGCCACAACGGGGGTATCGGGGAAGAGCGTGCCGTTGTAGCGGAACAAATCTTCCCCCACCGAGCCTTCGATCAGCTTGCCATACTGTTTTATGTACATTTTTAGCGCGTGATGCGGCGCGAAGTGCAGCGTTTTCCTTGAGATCAACGCAAAGGCCAATTCCACAGCAGCCACCTCCAGTTTTATTACCCCACTGTATGTGACACGGCGGACTAATGTGCATGGCCTATAAGGTTTTCCTGTCTATCAAGCTGTATTTATTTTACCAGAGCGTACATGTGCATATCCAACACCTTGCCGTTCTTTACGGCGTTTTTGCGCAGGATACCCTCGAAAGCAAAGCCCGCCTTCTCCAGCACGCGGCAGGACGCTTTGTTGTAGCCGTAGGGATCGGCAAAGATGCGCAGCAGGTCGGTGGTTTCAAACAGGATGCGGCAGGCCTCTTTCACCGCGCCGGCCACCATGCCCTTGCCCCAGTAAGGCTCGGCCAGATAATAGCCCAGCTCGGCGGTGAGGCGGTGCACGTTCGCCCCGCGAAACACGCCGATACTGCCCACGGCCTTGTCGTCCACGGTGACCGCCCAGCAGTATTGGCTGTCCTTTGGCGCCTCCAGTATGCTGCGGATGTAGTCCTCCGCATCGGATGCCGTGTAGGGAAAGGGCAGGCCATCCCGCAGGTTGTCGTGTATTTTTTTGTTGTTCAGCGCCTCGGCCAGGTCGGGGGCGTCCCCGATCCGCCAGGCGCGAATGCCGCTGGTCATGATGTTCCCCTCCGTGATCGCTGCAATTTATTTCTGCTCCGGCTGGCAGGCGGCACAGAAATACACGGCGCCGCCCAGATAAGCCTGCTTGGTGATGGAGCCCCCGCAGACCGGGCAGGCATACTGCCAGGTTTTGGCGGACAGGATGGTTTTATAGCCGCCCGGCGCGCCGTAGATGTCCTTTTCGGTGTCGCGGCCGCCGGCGTCGGTCATCTGCCGCAGCGTTTTTTTCAGTGTGGCAAACAGCAGCTCCCACTGATCCTCCCGCAGCTTTGCGACCTTGGTCTTCGGGTGGATGCCGGACAAAAACAGGATATCCTGCAGTGTGCCGTTGCCAAGGCCCGGTATGCGCTGTTCGGTGGCCAGAAAGGCTTTCGCGCTCAGCGCGGGCTTTGCGTGCCGCGCCATGTCGCGGAAGTACGCGTAGTCGAACTCGTCGCTTAGCGGGGACGGCTTCTGCTTGGTCACCAGGTAGTAGGCGTTGTCGTTTTCGCCCTGTGCGCACACATACAGCACCGCGAACATCTGAGCCGTACAGTACAGCGCGGAGCCGTCGTCAAAGCGCAGGCAAAGCTGGTGCCTGTCGGGCGCCCCGCCGTTCGGGCCCACATAGCGTATCTGCGGATTTTCCGCCAGCTGCACCCTCATGTTCCCCGCCATAATCTCCACATATCCCGCGTGGGAAACCACGTCGTCCACGCATTTGCCCGCCAAACGCTCGTTATAAAGCGCCTGGTCGCCGTAAAAGAACGCGAACTTATGGGGCGTTGCGCCCGTAATCACCTGCGTGACTGTCTTTCCGCCCAGCTCCTTTTTCAGCTGTGCGGCAATCGTGACGCTCTCTGGAATCTCGATCATAGGGCTGCTCCTTTATTTTTTGTATCAGTATACAGCATATCCCGCAAAAAAGCAAAGGGCACGCGTGCCAGGCTCCCTATTGACAACACAATGATATATCGTGTATATTTTATGACACCGACGCGGCGGCGCACCGGCCGGAGCCGGCCTCCCCACTCGTACAACCCTACCGGAAAGGATTGGTTTCATGCTGAGCGTATTGCTCGTCATCATCTACATTTCCTTTATCAGCCTAGGCCTGCCCGACTCGCTGCTGGGCTCGGCCTGGCCCGTGATCAACCAGGCTCTGAATGTCCCGTTGTCCTATGCGGGCATCCTGTCCATGATCGTATCCGGAGGCACCATTGTCTCCAGTGTGCTGAGCGACCGGTTGATCCGCAGGTTTGGCACTGGCGCCATCACCTTTGTCAGCGTCACCATGACCGCCGCGGCCCTGATAGGCTACTCCTTTTCGGGCAGCTTCTGGCTGCTTTGCGTCATGGCTGTGCCGCTGGGGCTTGGCGCGGGCGCGGTGGACGCGGCGCTCAACAACTTTGTAGCCCTGCACTACAAAGTGCGGCAAATGAACTGGCTCCACTGCTTCTGGGGGATCGGCGCCACGCTGGGTCCCTATATCATGTCCCGGTTTTTAAGCCGGCAGGACAACTGGCAGTGGGGATACCGCAGCGTCGGCGTGCTTCAGGTTTGCCTTGCGGCGGTTCTGCTGCTTTCGCTGCCCCTGTGGAAAAGGGTTGAGCAGCCCGACACCGGCGGAAAGGCCCGCGCCGGAAGAGCGCTTGGCCTGGCCGAGATCATCAGGCTTCCCAACGCAAAGGAGGCACTGCTCTCCTTCTTCTTCTATTGCTCCATCGAGCTTACCACCGGCCTGTGGGGCAGCACCTACCTGGTTGAGACAAAGGGGATCACCGCCGCAAAGGCGGCCCAATGGGTGTCGATTTACTATCTGGGCATTACGGTTGGCCGCTTTATCTGCGGGTTTCTCAGCATCAAGGTGAGCAACAGGACCATGATCCGCCTGGGGCTGGGCTGCATCGGCGCCGGTATCCTGATCCTGCCCGCGGCCTCTCTGCCTGCGCTCTGCCTGTTCAGTTTGATGCTGATTGGGCTGGGCTGCGCCCCTGTCTTTCCTGGCCTGCTGCATGAAACGCCGAACCGATTCGGCAAGGAGAACGCCGGTTCCATCATGGGCATCCAGATGGCCAGCGCCTATGTGGGCTCCACAGTGATGCCGCCGGTGTTCGGCCTGATCGCGGACAATGTATCACCCGCGCTGCTCCCGGCAATCCTGTTCGTGCTGTTCGCGGCGCTTCTGTACACGACCGAGCGGGTCAATGTCAGCATGAGGCGCACCGGCCGTGCACAGATATGAATAAGGCGGGGCCTATAGGGAAATTCTCTTCCGCCCCGCGCTTTTTTTATATTCCTTTATGCGCCGTCTCCAGGCTGCTCATCCGGCAGCCCAGCGCGGCGCCGCCCGCAAGCGCGGCCGCGCACACAACAGCGTCCGCACCCAGGTAGTCGACGCCCTGTGGGATGATCATTGCTGTCGAGGCTGCGACCATGCCCAGTATAAAGTGAAACAGGCCCGCGTATGCCCTGGCGAACAGCGCGTCCATCACCTTGGAAAGGGTCAGCACCACGGCGATCATCCCCGCCCCGAGGGGAATGATTACAGCCGGGTCCAGCGCCTTGATGCCGTCGGTCATTGGCTTGTACATACCCAGGTAGATCAAAAAGTTGGAAGGGCTGAGCCCCGGCACGACCACGCCCAGACCGATTACACCGCCCGAAAGCAGCCATGTGGCGGGATTGCGGGGCAGCGCCCCGGTCGAGGCGTGTTTCCCCAGCAAGAGCAGCACATAGCCCCATATGGCGGCGGACACCATAACAGCCAGGTGCAGCGGCGTGCGCCCTTTCCTGCCCGCCTGCTTCCACAGCATGGGAACGGTGCCCAGAATACAGCCGATGAAAAACCACAGGACCTGAACCTCATATGCCTCCAGAAAGTAGCTGACCGCGAAAGAAAGAAAGAAGACGCCACACGCGCCCCCCAACCCCACCGGCATCAGAAAGAGCAGGTCCCTTTTGAAGTCCCTGGTCGGGTGGGCCAGAAAGCCGATCAGCCGCTCATATACGCCGAAGACAGCGGCCAGCGCGCCTCCGCTCACACCCGGTAATATAAAGCCGGACCCGATAAACATCCCTTTCACAAAGCGCGCGGTCCAATCGCCGGCGTCCCGTTGCCTCATAAGAGCGCACTTCCTTTCCGTCACGAATATAAATATAGAACTTTTAAAGGATAAATTCTTGTAACTTTCTCAAAAAGAACGTATAATAGGACCATATATTTTAATTTCGACAGGAGGCGCAGGGGGCATGGTGAAGCTTGTCAAAAGAGGAACGCTGGTTGTTTTGGCATTTTTTCTGCTCTCCTGTGTCGGTGTCGGCGCGGGCATGCGCATGGCGCTGGTGGCGGCGGCCTTTTTCGGCGGCGGCTTCGCCATTCTTTTGATGATCGCCGTCTACCTGATCGCGGGGCATATCAGAACCCGCGGCGCTGAAAAGCGGGCCGCCGCGCTGCAGTCGGGGTCGCCCGACCCGATTCAGGAGGAGAAGCACCGGCTGGCCCGGCGTTACGCCCATATGCTGGGCCAGCTGCATGTGCCGGGGGACGCTGTCATGACCGCCATGGCCTCCGATCTGTTTTCGCCCAGCGTTGTAAATCTGCTGCACTACTTCTGGATCACTGAGGATGAGCTGTTGTTTTTCCCCCGGTGGGACAGCATTGAGTCCAGCCTGGAGCTGCTGGACTACCTTGAGAAGAACGAAGGACAGCACTGCATCCGCCTGAATGCCCTGCGCATCCCGCGCCGGAGCGTGAGATTCTATGCCCTGCAGCCCTTTCTGCGGGACTCGGACAACTACACACTGCTGCGTTACGCCGGCCCGCTGGACGAGGACATCGCGCTGGTGCTGGACGCCGAGGCCTATGGACCACTGGCAAAGGCGCTGCCGGGCCTGGATCTGGGCGAGCTGCGTGAAAGGCTGTACCCAGCCTCGGCGCAGCAGATCGGGGACATCAACGCCAAGATGCTGCAGCTTAAAGAGCTTTACGCCCAGACCCTGATCACCGGGGACGAGTACACCGCAAAGAAAGCGCAGCTGCTGGTTATGCTCTGAGCAGGCTGTATCATCATACCCCGGCTCCCGGATGACCGGGGCCCCTTTTTTTGCCCGGGGGCGGAATTGGAATCTGTGTTCAAACACCTGCGCTCACACCTGCGCGCCGTCCTCCAGCGCGATCTTTTTCAGCGTGACGCCGGTGTAGTAGTTGCGCAGGATTTCGTCGAAGGTGTACCCTTGGCGAGCCAGGAAGTCCGCGCCATACTGGGAAAGCCCCACGCCATGACCGTACCCCCGCACAGTGAAAGTAAAACTTTCGCTCTGGGCACTGTAGTCGATGTCCATGTTGTGGGAGCGCAGGTCAAACAGCGTGCGGATGTCCTTGCCGTGCAGCTCCACGCCGCCCACGTCCAGCTCTGTGACGTAGCCGGAGCTGGAGCGCATAAGGCCGGTGAACCACTCCGACGGGTCGTCGGAAAGCTCCGCGGACGGATACGCGGTCCAAAGCGCATTTTGCACCGTGTCGCGGGGCAGCACCGTCGCCGTTTCGTAGTCGGGCGCCAGCAGGTCGCCCTCGCTTTCGGACGCCTGCAGGTAGGGGGCGTAGCCGGTCCACACATTGGAGGCGTCCTCGGTCTGCCCCGCCGAGATCGCGTGGTAGGCCGCCACAATCGGTTCATCCTCGTATTCCAGCACGTAGGTGAGCACGCTGTCCGCCGCCTCGCAGATTCGCTCCCAGTACTCGTCCCCTTTCTCCCCGTAAAACGCCTTTGCCTGTTCCTCGGTGATGTATACGAGCATATTTTGGGGGTCCGCCGCGAAATCCGCCCCTTTCAGGGCGGGGTCCGTGCTTTCCTGCTGCTCATAGTGGTTGTGCAGCGCAAAGGTGTGGGCCGCCACAGCCTGCGCCTTGAGAGCCTCCGGGTGGAAGGTCACCGGCATCTCGGCCGCCACGGCGCCGCGCACGTAGTCCCTGAGCGACACCGTATCCACCTTGCCGGTGCTCTGGTTGTACACCTTGAATTCCAAAACGCCGTTGTAGCTCATGCCGGAAAGGCTCTGCACCTCCGAATCCGCCGGGGGCTCCGCTTCCGCTTCGGAGCCGGGCATATCGGTGATCGGAAATTCCTGCTGTGGCCCCGGGCCGGCCTCGGGGACATCCGGCTGTGTGGACGCCGCGCTCTGACCAGCCGCCGGCATGTGCACCTGCACCGGGGTGCCGGACGGGCCTGCCGTGTCAAAGCTAAGCGCCACCATGGGGACAATCAGCACCGCCAGCGCGAAAATTGCAATAAACAAAGCTGCGCCTTTCAAATTCTTACCCCTCCTGTATTTTCTTATCTTACTGGTTTTCCTTAAAATAAAAACACTAATTGACTTTTTTTCTCCGGTGAGATATAATGGTACAACATATACAAATGAAGTAAGCGATGGAGAAAGATTCTTTTTGATGAAAGAGAGAGGTGGTTCCAATGGCCGAAACAGAAAAAACCAAAATGCCCTACGATCCAACGAAGGATATCACATTTTTATGCGACCAGCTGCGAAAGTATAACTATATCCAGCCCGAAGATTTCAAGACATACAATATAAAGCGCGGCCTGCGCAACGAGGACGGCACCGGTGTGATGGCCGGGCTTACCAAGGTGTGCAACGTACATGGCTACATCCTCGACGAAGGGGACAAGGTGCCTGTGCCAGGCGCCCTGACCTATCGCGGCATCTCGGTGGAAGACCTGGTTCAGGGCTGCATCGACGAGAACCGCTGTGGCTTTGAGGAGGTTGCGTGGCTGCTGCTGCTGGGCCAGATGCCCAACCAGAAACAACTGGAGATATTTCAGCGGTCGATCGGGCGCCTTGGGGAGTTGCCACACGGCTTTATTGATGATATTATAATAAAGGTGCCCTCGCCCGACATTATGAACACGCTGGGCCGCTCGGTGCTGGCTTTGTACTCCTATGACCGGAACCCCGACGACATCAGCCTGGAAAATGTGCTGTTGCAGTCCATGTCGCTGATTTCCAAGGTGCCGCTGCTGATGGTGGCGGCCTACCAGGTGAAGCGGCGCACCTACGACCGCAAGAGCATGTACTTCCACCAGCCCAAGCCCGAGCTGACCATCGCCCAAAACATCCTGCGCACGCTGCGCCCCGACAAGAGCTTCACCGACCAGGAGGCAAGGCTGCTGGACATGTGCCTGATCCTGCACGCGGAACACGGCGGCGGCAACAACTCCACGTTTGCAGCCCGCGTGCTGACCTCCAGCGCCACCGACACCTATGCGGCCATCTCCGCGGGCATCGGCTCGCTGAAGGGCCCACGGCACGGCGGCGCCAACCTGAAAGTCAAGCAGATGATTGATTGTGTCAAGGAAGGCGTGAAAAACTGGAGCGACGACGACGAGGTTTCCGCTTTCCTGGAGAAGATTATGGATAAGAAAGCCGGAGACGGCAGCGGCCTGCTTTACGGAATGGGTCACGCGGTTTACACAATCAGCGATCCCCGCGCCAAAATCCTGTTTGAGCGCGCCAAGGAGCTTGCGAAAGGCACCGAGTACGAGGCGCAGTTCGAGCTTTGCCACAGCGTGGAACGCCTCGCGCCTGCGGTGTTCGCGCGCAAAAAGGGCATCACCGCGCCGCTCTGTGCCAATGTAGACCTGTACTCCGGCCTGGTGTACAGCCTGCTGCAAATCCCCGAGGAGCTGTTCACACCCATGTTCGCCGTTTCCAGAACGGTTGGCTGGTGCGCGCACCGGATCGAGGAGCTGCTTACAACGGGGGGGAAGATTATCCGCCCCGCATACAAATCCGTTTCGCACAAGCTGGACTACAAGCCGCTTAGTGAGCGTTAACGGCATTCTGCCGCTCGTAGCTGCCAGGTTGTCGGCCGTGCGGCGGCGACAACTGGAGGTAGGTAAATGGGCAAGGCATATTTTCGCATCCTATTTTTCCTGTACGCGGCCGCGCTGCTGGTGTGCGGGGCCAGCCGCGTGTATCTCAGACTTTACGGAATTGATCTGGACACCGGCTTTTACACGCAGGTCTCGCCTTTGGTGCCGCTGTTTAACATTGTGCTGGCCAGCGCGGTGGTGCTGATGATCCTGCTCAACCGCCTGCGGGTTACCAACAACGAGTATCCGTTGCCGCGGGACGGCGTCAGCGAGGGTCTTCTGGCCCTGCTGGTGGGGATTTCGATTTTCCTGTTCGTCATGGAGGACACCGGCTGGCTGGCGCGCTACATCCCGGTCACGGGCACGCCGCTGCGCGGGTTCAGCGTGTGGCTCTGCGGTGTACTGGGCTGTGTGGCCGCCTTGTTCTTCGTCTGGCTGGGGCTGCGCGGCATCGCCGGCAAAAAAAAGCCTCCCAACGGGGTGTTCGCCTTGCTCCCCCCCATCTGGCAGGTGGTGCTGCTGGTGGCCAAGTTCAACAGCTATCCCACCTTGACCACCATCTCGGACAATTTGCTGACCGTGCTTTACATGCTGTTCTCCGCAGTGTTCATGATGGGTTACGCCCGCACCATCTGCGGCTTTTCCCGCAAGGATGGCCGCAACTACACCATCTCCACCGGTCTGGCCGCGTCCTTGATGGGCTTTTTGCTGGTGATCCCCAATTACCTGTATATGCTGCTGAACGGCGGGGTTCTGCCCGCGCCCTCTTTGGGGTATATGGAAAGCCTGTACGTGCTGATCTTCAGCATCTACGAGGTGACGACGGTAATCCGGCTGCGGAAGTCGATCGCCATTGTATAAACGAAAAAGGAGGCGTTTATGAAACGCCTCCTTTCAGCCTGTAGCCGAAAAGGAGCTCAAGCGGTGGCATGAGCTCCTTTTTTCTGGAATGGACTGAAAAAGAAGTAGAAAGCAAGATAAAATGTGGAAAAACGACCTCCTCTATGCTTCCAATTTG
>Ga0153939_1000055_pt1 | contig 35406 bp, 28 predicted proteins | sample TSNJ023MetaG_FD_104734 | JGI IMG/M metagenome (GOLD analysis project Ga0153939, IMG submission 104734) | Attine ant fungus gardens microbial communities from New Jersey, USA - TSNJ023 MetaG | ecosystem: Host-associated > Fungi > Mycelium > Unclassified | place: USA: New Jersey, Brendan T. Byrne... | reverse complement strand
TTTGCAACCTTTGCGTTTCGCGGTGCTTCATCCATACCGCAGATGGCGACCATTTCGCCAAGCTGAACCGAGCCGCGCTCGACCCGGCCGATACCGATACGCCCCACATATTCATCGTAGTCAATATTAGAAAAAAGAATCTGCAGCGGACCGTCCGCGTCACCGCGAGGCTCTGGAACCTCACGGACAATCGCTTCAAAAACCGGCTCCATATCCGTGCCGGGGACTTCCGGGTCAACAGAGGCATAGCCGCCCCGTCCAGAAGCGTACACCACCGGAAAATTCAGTTGGTCCTCATTGGCGCCCAGCTCGATGAACAGATCCAGTACTTCGTCGACGACCTCAAGAGGTCTTGCGCCGGGACGATCCACCTTGTTGACCACAACCACCGGCTTTTTTCCAAGGCCCAGCGCCTTTTTCAAAACAAAGCGCGTCTGCGGCATGCAGCCTTCAAAAGCGTCCACCAGCAGCAGTACGCCGTCCACCATCATCAAAATACGCTCCACCTCGCCGCCGAAATCGGCGTGTCCCGGAGTGTCGACAATGTTAATTTTTACATCGCCGTACATGACCGCCGTATTCTTCGACAATATTGTAATGCCGCGTTCGCGTTCCAGATCGCCGTTGTCCATCACACGCTCCGCCACCGCTTCATTGACGCGAAACACCCCGCTTTGCTTCAGCAGCTGATCGACAAGCGTTGTCTTACCGTGATCGACATGGGCGATGATCGCCACGTTGCGGATATTTTCTCTTTTTCCCATAGTACCTTGACCTTCCCTCATTTTGGCTGTATACAAATCCGTCATCAAAAAAGAGGGATTCGTATGAATTTTCTCATTAACCGAGTTATTATATCATTAACGCGCTTGTTTGTGAACATTTTTTCGTATGTTTATTCATTTTTTATGAATACAGGAGAATAGTTTTCCCATTTCTCCCTTTCTTACACAGAGATAAACGGCGCCTCCTGCGCACATTGACATATGACTGTAGAAAAAGAGGGCGTTTCATTGCGAACGCCCCCCTTTTATTTGATCAGCCCAACCGCTCGGGCAATCTTTACATTATATGCTGCCGGAACATTGTTCTGCCCTCTTTTTATGTTTCCGCAGGCAGTCTGCTGGTCTTTGTCAGATTTACCCACTGACCGTCGTCGATGCGCACCCAGCGCCCGCTGGTGGTCTGTGTGGTGACCTGCTCCTCATATACGGTGATAATATCTCCGCTTTGCAGTGCGCCGATCTTCGCATATGTACTGCCCGGACCGCTGTAAACCGGCACATTGTCCTCTAGAATCCTCGCCCGGTATTCACCGCTGTAGTCCAGTTCATAATTCGAAACACGGCGAAAGAAATCCCTCCACTCGGCGGCGCTGTTGATGAACGGCGCGGGACAGGCCTTCTGTGAAACATCTGAATGCCGGATCAAGCTTTCAATTGGGATCCCATATTTTTTCATCAGGCAGCGAATCAAGTCCACCGTGTTGTTTTTTGTGTCCTCATGAAAATACCAGTCGGAATCGTAAGGGTTGGTGACACTGGAGGTATCAACCTTTTTCGTGCACATTTCAATACCCACGGTGTTGCTGTTCCTGGCATCGTCATGGTGATAATAGCTGTTGCCCACATGCCAGGCAATGTCCTTGTCATGTACACAGCGGTAAATGCCGTATTCATCCACAAAATAATGGGCGGACGCGCCGCGGTAGGTGTCGTAAAACGACTCACATTCACTAAGGGCTGTGTCATCCGGCACAGCCGTATAATGCACGACGATATATCGTATGTCTTCCTCGTCGCGATCGGCGTCCGTCTTATTGACAAGGGTGAGATAATCGGTAATCGGCATCGTGAACTCCGGTTCGTCCTTATCCGGCAACAGGTAATGCAGCCCGTTTATTTCCGTCCAGCCGGTCTGGAGTTCGCCCGTATCCGGGTCAAAATAATAGGTCATCCCGTCAATAGTTTGAAAACCGGAGGCATAGGTCCCCTTCGTTTCATTGTAATACATATAAGCGCCAGTTTCCGTCTGCTGCCAGGAATGCTCGTCGTTTTCCGGAACATCCCACTTTTCCGTGCCGCCTTCACGCCGGTATGTATGGGAGGTGGCCGCCTCGATGATGGCCCCGTAGGCCCAATGGCCGGATTTGACGTCGCTGAAGGATGTCACATCATCAAAATCCGCGACATTTGCGTCTCCTGTGCGGCCCAGCATAGCGTTAATCACCTTTACCACCTCGGCCCTTGTTATCGGCTTGTCCGGCTGAAAGCTGCCGTCCTGATATCCGCCAATCCAGCCGTAATTCGAGGCGGATATCACGTAACTGTAATACCACTTTGTGTTATCCACGTCTGAGAAGGGGTTGCTCCCCTGGACCAATACGGAAAAACGGGCGGCAATGGCGACAAACTCACTGCGCTTAATGCTGTCGCCCGGCGCAAAGGTATCGGCTGTTTTGCCCTTGATGGCGCCTAAATACGCAAGGGCGCCAACCTCTTTATAATACCACTGGTTTTTGCCAACATCCGAAAACTCGGTAATCCCGTCTGGTATTTCTTTCAAAAGGTTATAAAACATTTTCGCCGTCTCCGCCCTTGTGACCTCTTTGCCCGGCTTGAATCTTCCGTCCTCATAGCCGCTTATGTACGCGTTATGGTTTTCTGTGTCGAGCAGCGCGCCAACGCTTGCGGAAATGCTCTCTTCCACGCTGCCGCTTTCATGTTCCGCCGCAAGGACTGCAGCGGAACAGCTGAACCATAAAAGTACGCTTAAAATAAGTATCGCTGATTTTCTCATGGATCCATCCTTTATCATTCACATACTGTTTATTTTCGCTAATAAAACATATTATAACAGAAGCTGCCGGAATGCGCAATTGGATAGGTAAAAAATCCGAAGGCGCAGTGTGACCTCGTGGCAGAAGAGAGGCCATACCGGGTGGGAAATGCTAACTGGGTTTTCGAAGAACCCGTTACAGGGTCTATTGCGCGACGCGTGCTGATGCACCCTGTAACAGACCTTACATTTGACAAATCGAGCCTTGGGCTATATTATTTTACTATCGGAAGCAATGCGGTTCACACTTTCATCTGACGGGCCTACCGGATTGCAGGCGCTTTCACTGGCCGTCATGACAAGTTAAACAGTCAGGAGATATGGATATGATCAGAATTATTACAGACAGTTCCTCCGACATCTCATTGGAGCACGCCAAAGAGCTTGATATTGATTTGATCCCGCTTTCCGTCAGTTTTCAGTCTGAAACGTACAGATCCCTGACGGAAATTACCAACGAGGAATTTTACGAAAAGCTGAGCCGGGTGAATACGCTTCCCACCACATCGCAGGTCACACCGGGTGAGTTTGAGAAAATATTCCGGCAGTATACGGAAGCCGGCGACGACGTCATCGGGCTTTTTATCTCATCCAAAATGAGCGGCACCTACCAGAGTGCTCTGGTGGCCAAAGAACTCGTCGGAGCCGACAGCATTTATATCACTGAAACCATGACTGTCACCTTTGCACTGGCACTTTTGGTGGAAGAAGCTGTAAAAATGCGCGATGAGGGTATCCCCGCCGCGGAAATCGCAAAGCGCATCGCTGAAATTGTACCGCGTAATCACTTATGGGCTGCCATTGAAGACCTGAAATATCTGAAAATGGGCGGGCGGCTTTCCGCAACCAGCGCCTTTTTCGCAACCATTCTCGGTATTTGCCCTGTCATCACCATAAAAGACGGCCTTGTGGAAGTCGTCGGCAAGGCGCGCGGGAAAAAAGCCGCCTTTAAAATTATAGAGGGGCTCCTTGAAAAGAACCCCATATCCTCCGACTATTCCATTACACTGGGACATACAAATTCCCGTGAGAGCCTCAAAGCCTTTGAAGAATATTTCCACGCCACACTGAAAAAGCGTGAGGTGAACATCTCTGATATCGGCAGTATTGTCGGCACCCACGTGGGGCCCGGAGCGTGCGGAATCGCCTACATCAAGAAATAATCAAACCGGAGCAAGATATGAAAACGCCGACAGATTGCGCATAACGGAGTATAAAATCCCAAGCAAAACGACAAACAGGAGAAAACCCTTTGCGGGCACACTTGAAAACAGTGTGCCTTTTTTCACATACACAGCCGTCTGCGCGATGAGCAAGACCGTCATAATCGGCAGAAAAACCATCATAAACGGATTATAGGCAAAGGCCGACCGAAAATCCAACTGCAGCAGGCTGTGTAACATGCGCCCGGTTCCGCATCCTGCGCAGTAAAGACCGCTGAGGCTTGAAAAAATACAGGGTATCCTTGCAAGATAAATGAACGTACCGAACGCAAAAATAAACCCGGTTACGACCAGAGTTCCGATCAGACGCTTTTTCATTTCACGATCCATATCGTGCCTTCACCTCTCTTTTTATCTCAATTTTCGCTGTACAAAGGGCCGTCTCCCGGCTCTTTGAGAACACAGCCTGTTTCAATATGTGCAATTTATGAAAAACATGCTTTTTCTAAAAATCCACTGTACAGCGGCTGATTTTCAAAGTCGTACGCAATGGGCTTTATTCAGTTACCATTATTATACGAGCACTTCCTTAAAAAAGAATGACCAGATATTAAACTTTTTATTGACTTGGACCTTACTTTAAGTTTTATACTGTTTTCAGCATTTACATTTTGGCAAGGAGGATATAACGTGAGTGAACAATATTTAGGAAAAAGTATCAAGAAGCTAGGCTTTGGGCTGATGCGTCTGCCTATGCAGGGTCAGGAGATCGACATCGAACAAACAAAGAAGATGGTCGATTCTTTCATAGCAAAGGGTTTTTCGTACTTCGATACGGCCTATGTATACATTGGCAGCAAAAGTGAGGTGGCACTGAAGGAAGCCGTCACCGACCGTTACCCGAGAGAGAGCTTCCAGGCGGCCACAAAAATGCCCCTTTGGATCTGTAAGACCCCGGACGATCTGCAAAAGCTGTTTGACGAGTCCTGTGAGCGCGCCGGCCTTTCGTATTACGACTTCTATCTTCTGCACGCTCTGAACAAGGATTCCTACCAGCAGTCGGAGGAACTTCATGCCTGGGAGTTTATTCAAAAAATGAAGGCGGAAGGCAAAATCCGCCACATCGGTTTTTCGTTTCATGACAGCGCCGAGGTGCTTGACACCATCTTGAAAGCCCATCCCGAAACGGAGTTTGTACAACTGCAAATCAATTACGCCGACTGGGAAAGTGACAATGTACAGTCGCGCAAATGCTATGAGGTGGCAAAAAAATATAACGTGCCCGTCGTGATTATGGAGCCTGTCAAGGGCGGCTCGCTGGCATCCATGACCCCAAAAGTGCGGGAACTTTTAGAGAAAGCCAATCCGGATGCCTCCATCGCCTCCTGGGCGGTTCGCTACGCGGCCTCGCTGCCAGGCGTCGTTACCGTGCTCAGCGGCATGTCCGACACCGCACAGATGGAAGACAACTGCTCCTATATGGAAAACTTTGAGCCGCTGTCGGATTCTGAGCGGGCTACCATCGACGAGGTGGTAAAGGTGCTGGATTCTCTGCCGACAATCCCCTGTACCTCCTGCCGCTACTGCGTCGACGACTGCCCGCAGCAAATCAATATTCCGGAAATTATCGGAACCTTGAACGCTTATACGCTGTACCAGAATAAGGCGGGCTCGATGGGCCATTATAGGCAGATCGTGAAGGAAAAGGGAAAGGCCTCGGACTGCATTGCCTGTGGCGCCTGTGAGGGCCACTGCCCACAGCATATCGAAATTATTGACACGCTGAAAAAAGCCGCCGGGCTATTTGAATAATCAGAAATATTCATAGCTTTTGGATTGTCGAAAAACTTATATCCAGTGATTTCGCACAATATGAGCTAACCGGTCTTTGAGAGATATTTTTGTGCGATAGCTTCTTTTTTTCTGCGTCTTGACAAATCTTTCCTGTGTCACAGGAACTTTTTCTACAAGCTGAGCTATGAGGAATTTTCCTCATAGCTTTTTCCGTTCTTTTTGCATTTTGCGACATGACATGATATAATACATCCGAGTTATGTCCGATGATACAGCTGTGTCCCACCGGATACCGGTAAGAAAAATAACGTTTTATCGGCGGCGGCCCCTTATATCGGTCACAGACGGCTGTTTGCCCATGTGAATTGCGGGTACGCATGCTGTTTAAAGCTATATCCGTCTTTACAAAGATTGATTGAATAGAATTAGGAAGTAGTGAAATCATGAATGTAGCAAAAAAACTGAAAAGATCGATTGTTTTTTTACTGAAGATCGCACTTTTCGCTTCACTTTTTGCCATATTTTTTGGTATATTCGGCATCAATAATCCGTGGCTGTTTGACCTGTCGCGTACTACGGGCGTCACCTTCGTCACATTTGCCGTGGTGGGCGTTGCCCTGATGTCCGTCTATGGCGGTTACGCCATCGGGACGCAAAAAAGCAAACCCATCATCTATTCCTTGACCCTTGCCACCGTCATCACGGATCTTGTGACCCATTTACAGCTGTCCATCATGAACACCAGCTTAAATAATAACTGGGACCCCGTTACCGGACAGCCAAAATTTGTTTATGAAACGCCCCATTTTCTGCTGCTTGTCATCGCTTTACAAATCATCGTGATCATAATTTTTGCCTATCTCGGCAATTTCATCTATTTTTCTATTGAACCGCCGGAAAAGTGCTGCGTCATCGCCGCCTCCCGAAAGGGCCTTAGCGAAATTATTCCCAAAATTCTGAAATTTAAAAAGCAGTATTCCATAGAGAACATCATCCATGTAGACTGTGAGAATATGTATGATGCCATCGACAAATGTGACACGATTTTTGTCTACGAGATACCGCAGGAAAAGCGGGACGCGGTGATAGAATACTGCTACAAGCACAGTAAAAATGTGCTTGCCGATGTCAACGATGTGGCAATCGTCGGCGCAAAGCTATACACCATTGACGACAAGTCCCTGGTAACGTATATTCCCAGGGATATGACCTTCGAGCAGCGCGTGATGAAGCGCCTGATCGACATTGGTTTTTCCTTGCTCGGCATCCTCCTGTCAAGCCCGTTCATGCTGCTTGCCGTCATTGTCATCAAGCTGGACGACCACGGAAAAATTCTCTATCGCCAGAAGCGCCTGACAAAATACAGCCGTGAATTTGAGGTGCTGAAATTCCGCACGATGCGTGAAGAGAATTCTGTGCATGAATCGGCTATGGAAAATGACGACCGCATCACAAGATCCGGCCGGATTCTGCGCAAATTCCGCATTGACGAGCTGCCGCAGTTTTTTAATATCCTGCGCGGCGAAATGTCCGTCGTGGGGCCGCGGCCGGAAATGCTGGAAAACATCAAGAAATATACCGACAATCTGCCTGAATTTTCTTACCGCCTGCGTGCAAAGGCGGGCCTTACCGGCCTTGCGCAGATCAACGGCAAATACAATACCTCACCGAAGGACAAGCTGGTTTTAGACCTGATGTATATTGAAAAATTCAGTATCTGGCAGGATTTAAAAATTATGTTCCAGACCGTTACCGTGTTTTTCAAAGCTTCAGAAAGCACAGAGGCCTTTAAAGAGGAGGAATGCTTTACTTTTGACGCCGGATATGGACCCGTTGGCGAGGTTTCCTGCAAGCAGGTGGAGGAGCAGGTATGAAGCAGTACCTAAATAAAATATATACCGGTTCCGTTTCCTCATTTTACGAGCTTGCCAAACAGAAATTACTCGGCGGGGGGAAAAGCTTCATCATAACCGCAAATCCCGAAATTTTGATGCAGGCGAATAAGAACCCGGAAATTAAGAGCATGCTGCTTTCCGATGAAAATCTCATCGTACCGGACGGCATCAGTGTGGTGAAGGCCATGCGGAATGCCGGGATAGCCGCAAAGGAACGTATTGCCGGAGTGGATATCTGCGAATATTTATTGCGCACAGCCGGCGAACATCGTTTATCGGTTTATTTGCTTGGGGCAAAGGAAGAGGTTGTCTCTGCGCTAAGCGGTAAAATAACGGCGCAATACCCTGAAATGCAGGTTCATTACAGCAACGGCTATGACCGGGACAAGGATCAAATTTTTAGTGAAATCAAAGAGCTCTCCCCCGACCTTGTCATTGTCGGACTGGGTGTGCCTGCCCAGGAGCTTTTAATAAACCGGCATTTCCAAGACTTTACACACGGAGTTTTCATCGGTGTAGGCGGCTCTTTTGACGTATTAAGTGGCATGAAAAAGCGTTCTCCCGCCATTTTTATCAAGACCAATACGGAATGGCTCTACCGCATCCTGCGGGAGCCTTCCAGAATCAAACGCTTCTGGAACAGCAATGTAAAATTTATGCGATACATGAAAAAAAGTAAAAAGTAAAAAAATTGTAAGCCGTCCGGCAGTAAAAATTTAAAGAATGGTGATAGCATGGATAAAATTAAAGTTTTATCCGTTTTCGGCACGCGCCCGGAAACGATTAAAATGGCTCCGCTTGTCAGGGAACTTTCTGTTCGCAGCGAATTTGAATCCCTTGTATGCGTAACGGCACAACACCGACAAATGCTGGACCAGGTGCTGAATGTGTTTTCCATTGTCCCCGATTATGATCTCGACATCATGACCCCGGGTCAGACGCTTTCGGACATCACCGCACGGGTACTGAAGGGCCTTGAAAAGGTTATAGCCGAGGCAAAGCCTGATATTGTGCTGGTTCACGGCGATACCACCACCACCTTTGCGGGCGCTTTGGCGGCGTTCTATTCACAAACTGCCATCGGCCATGTGGAGGCCGGACTGCGGACCTACCAGAAATATTCCCCCTATCCGGAGGAAGCCAACCGGCAATTCGTCGGCTGCATCGCCGACCTGCATTTCGCTCCAACCGAGCTTTCCAGACAAAATCTTCTCGGCGAGGGAAAAAACCCGGACAGCATCATTGTAACCGGCAACACAGCCATCGATGCCATGAAGATGACGGTGCGGGAGGATTTCGACGATGAAATTCTTCGCTGGGCAAATGATTCGAGGTTGATTGTCCTGACGGCTCACCGCCGGGAAAACCTGGGAGAGCCGATGCGCGGCATGTTCCGTGCAATCAAACGCATAACGGACGAGCATGCGGACATAAAAGTAGTATATCCTGTCCATCTGAATCCGGTTGTCCGACAGGCAGCCGATGATATCCTCGGCGACAGTGATCGCGTTAAGCTGATCGAGCCCCTTGAGGTCGTTGAATTTCATAACCTGCTCAGCCGCTCCTATATGATCCTGACCGACAGTGGCGGCATACAGGAGGAGGCTCCGTCCCTTGGCAAGCCGGTCGTTGTACTGCGCGACACCACCGAGCGCCCCGAAGGTATCGACGCCGGGACACTGAAACTGGCGGGCACGAATGAAAACAACATTTACAGCATCGTAAAGAAACTGGTCGAGGACAAAGAAGCTTATCAGCGCATGAGCCAGGCAAAAAACCCGTATGGCGACGGCCATGCAAGCAGACGCATTGCGGATGCCCTAACCGAATATTTTTTAAATCCAGATGAAAGCATGATTAGATGAATATGATTTCTGCTGCAAAACAAAGACTTCAATCCGTATTTACATTCGGGAAATCGAAGGCCAGCTTTATTCGGCTGGCCGTTTTCCTGATGTTTTCCGCATCGGTTTTTGTTTTTTTTCCCTACCTGATCCTTGAGGATCCCCCTGAAGGGTACATACCCTTTTATGTGCGAAGCACGGCGGTGTTTGCGTTGCTGATTGCCGCACGATCCATATTGTTCTTTTTGCACGTTAATATCGGTGAAAAAGCCCGCAGAATATGCAGCAGTGTTTTGCTGTTTGTCTATCCGCTGATTTGCTGCGGCTTTGTGGAATGTATCAATGAGACCTACCTCAGCGCCGGCAGGCTCACGCTGGACGACGTGCGCGACTGGGTGGGAAACTACCTGTGTTATTTACTGCTTTTCTCATTGATATATACCATTTTTCGCCGCGCCGCGCTGACGACGCTTCTCGGAGGCGGCATCACGCTTATTTTTGGCATCGCCACGTATTTCACCACACAGTTTCGGGGCTCGCCGATTTTGCCGTGGGATTTACAGTCCTTTGGCACAGCAATGGATGTTGCGGGTAATTATGAGTTTATTGTGACCACTCCGATGGCGGTTTCTTTATTTTTACTGCTGTGCATGGTGGGCCTCGTTTCCGTGCTGTCACCCGATTACCGCAAACAACCTGCAAGGCAGCGGATTATCGAACGGTTGATCCCCGCCGCGTTTTTTGTGGTGCTGACCATCGCCCTGCTGCCCCTCGACGTCCTTTCCACAATGGGGATATCCGTATGGCCGTGGAACCAACGGGAGAGTACAAAGATGACCGGCGTCATGGCGGGCTTTGTGGGCAACATACAGTTTGTCATGGTGGAAAAACCTCAGGGCTATTCTCCCACAACAGTGGCCGAACTAGGTGAAGAAATCGGGGAACTGCCGGAACTGGAACCCTTGGGAACCCCGGAAAAGAAACCCACCATCATTGCCATCATGAACGAATCGCTGACGGATTATAGGACCATTGCCGAAAACGATGCCGGCATCGCCGAGGACTATCTGCCCTTTATTCACTCCCTGATGGAAGATGAGAATACGATTTCAGGCACGGCTTACTCCTCCGTGTTCGGCGGCAACACCTGTGACAGCGAGTATGAATTTTTAACGGGGAATTCCATGCATTTCCTGCCCGGCGGCAGTGTTCCATACCAGCAATATGTGAAAACGGAGCAGACCTCCCTTGTCAGCACGCTAAAAAGTCAGGACTATACCTGCCTTGCCATCCATCCCGGAACCGAGACCGCATGGAGCCGTAATACCGCTTATGAGTACCTGGGCTTTGATCATTTTACCTACGCTTATATTTTCTACAACAAGCGTGAAATGGAGCGCAGCCTCACAAGCGACGAGGCAAATTACCGGCAGCTGATACTGGAATACGAAAATCACAAGGAAAATAACGACAGTCCTCTGTTTATTTTCAACGTTACGATACAAAACCACGGCGGCTACAAGGTGGAGGACTATCCGTCCACAGTCGATATTATGACGGGTAATTACCCCCAAACGGAGCAGTACCTTACGCTTTGTAAAAAATCGGATGAAGCTTTTGAGCATTTAATACAATACTTTAAAACCCAGGATGAACCGGTGGTACTGTTGATGTTCGGCGACCACTGGCCCAGTATTTCCGACGAAAACGAGTATTTTGAAGAGATTATGGATATTGAAAACCTTGATAATGCTCAGGGTGCGGACCTGATGAAAAAATACCAGGTGCCTTACCTTGTTTGGGCCAATTATTCGCTCAATGACGCAGACGAGGGAGATATGAGCCTGAACTACCTGAACAATCTACTTCTGCGCAGTGCGGGCCTTCAGCACACCGACTTTGACAAATACCTTGAAAACCTGCGCAAGACACTGCCGGTCATCACGTCCCAGGGCATCATCGACAGCAGCGGAAACGCCTACACACTTGGCGAAGCGGGGCCTTATTCCGATTTGCTGAATGAATATTACACCCTTCAATATAATCAGACGATGGACAAAAGCGGTAAGGACCAGTCCCTTTTCACAATAAAAAATCAGGAGTAACGCCATGCAAAAGGTTAATGTCCGCCGTGTCAACGAATGGGATGCACCCGCCATGCTGAAAATCTACGGGCCGTATGCGGACGCGGGGCTTTGCGTTTCGGAAAATACCGCTCCAACCCTTCCCGACTACATCGGTCGGATTGACCGGTATACATACGGGCGCGGATGGATCATGTGCGAAATTGACAATGTTCCCGCGGGTATATGCGTTGTTACTGAAGCCGCGCATGACCCGGAAAATCCATTTGTGTCGGACATTGAAGTATATGTCAAGCCCGAATTTCAGCGCCGCCATGTGGGTACCGCGCTTTTTTCCCTGATGCGGGATATTATGCAGCACGGCAATCGCAAAGTTGTGCATACCCGGGTATTTGCTGAAAATGAGACTGCGATCTCCTTTTTTACCTCCCTCGGCTTTAAAATGGAATTTCGTAAGCAGGCAGTCTCCCAAAATGGAACCGAAAAAGACCTGGTACGGCTGTATCGGAACCTCATACCGGATCATGCGGAAGCAGAACTGCCCACAAAGCCCTATCTGATTGAAAACGCCGATTATGAGGCCGCCCGGGAAAGGGCGGCGCTGCTTGTGAATATTTATTGAATAGTAAAAGTAAAACAGGGGTTGTTGCAAAATGCATAAATATGCATCTTGCAACAACCCCTTGACGGCTTACTACGTAAACCTCCGCTTTCGGCGTACTGATTGTACGCGAAAGGGGCTTCCAAGACCGCCTCTTCTATAACCATCCCTGTCAGGATGTTTTCCTTTATTTCATATATCTTATTCCCTGTTGCAACAGCTCAGTCTTTTATTGAAAATTACCTGTTTCGTCCAAACACCTCAAAACGAAGCGACGCAGGAATAAACTTTTTAATCGCCTCCAGCAAATCCTCATCCGGGTCAAACACCAGCAGTGTCCGGCCTGTTTTTTTGGCGTTGACAATGACATACCACGAGCTTTGACCGTCGCCGTACTCGCTGGCAAACAGCCTTGTCTGCACCTCGCGGTTCTTCAGGCGCGTCGCATTTTTCTCATACTCGCCAATTTCCTCAATATTTTTGCACTCAAATGCCGTCAGGCGCTTTCTGCTTTGACGGTTCATAATTTTATCAATGGTCATATATCCATTTGTGAGGCTATATTCAAACTCCAAATTCCGCATGGATATCAACTTGTACCCGCCAAAACAGACGCCTATCAACACAAAAAACGGAATCATCATACCCGTGTACGGCGTTAAAAACAGTACGCTCACCGCAACCAGTATAAAAGCCGCAAGCAAAAGCCCGATGATGATTAAAAAGTCCTTTGACTCCATTTTCTTTTTGACCATGCGTTCAATAAATACATCACCCATAGAACTACCTACCCTTAATTTTCAATTTCAATTCCTACCTTGTAATATTGTATCATAAACAGCGGTTGAGTTCAATTAAGTTTCTATGAACTTCTTTCACAGGGCAATGCTTAATCCCGTTCAACTCCTGAAAGGCTGGGGACCAGTACCTGCTGATCCACGTCCTGCTCGGTATCAATGGAAGATGTAAAACCGAACAGCTCAAAGAATTCCCGGCGGTAGCTTACAATATCCGTCAGCTCTTCGACATTCTCCGTTGTCACCCGGTTCCAAAGCTCACTTACCGCCCGCTGTACCTCCGGCAGCATTTCGAGATCGTCCAGACGCAGCCGCCCTTCCGTGTCCAGCAAAGGACTGTCCGCGCTCAAATTTTCAAAGAAACGGACGGCCTGCTCGATGCAGCCCTCATGCAGCCCTTTTTCCTTCATGACCTTATATAAAAGGGAAACATAGAGCGGCACCACGGGGATTGCGGCGCTGGACTGTGTTACCAGCGCTTTGTTCACCGATACAAACGCCCTTCCTCCAAGACCCTTCAGCGTTGCGTCAAGGGCGTCGGCTGTCCGGTATAGGTCTTCCTTCGCCTTGCCGATGGTCCCGTTCAGGTAAACCGCATGTGTGAGCTCCGGGCCGATATAGGAAAACGCCGCCGTAAGAAAGCCCTCGGTAAGCAAATCGGCGGCCTTTAAAGCCTCTATCCACAGTGTCCAGTCCTCGCCGCCCATCACCTTTACCGTGTCGGCGACATCCTGTCCGGTGGCGGGCTCAATGGTCACCTTTGAAACCTCACCGGTATGCAGGTCAACCGTCTTTTCAGTGAAGGATGCACCGAGTGGCAGGATTTTTGAGCGGTACACTTCGCCGGTTTTCGAGTCTTGGCGGCGCGGCGCGGCCATGCTGTAAACCACACAGTCGACTTTTCCGAACTTCTCCCGTATGAGATCCATTGTCTGCTTTTTGACCTCATCCGAAAAACCGTCGCCGTTTACCGTCCATGCTTTTTTACCATGCTCTGCGCAGATCTGCTCAAAGGCCGCCGTATTGTACCAGCCTGCCGTGCCGCAGGAGCGGTGTGAGGGCGCCTTGTCAAATATAACGCCGATGGTTTCAGCATCCAGCATAAACTCGGAAACAATGCGGCAGCTCAGGCCATAGCCCGCCGAAGCCCCTATGACCAGCACCTTTTTCGGCCCTGCCTGTGTCTTCCTCTTCAGGGCGTAATCCACCTGTCGCTGTACATTCTCCCGGCAACCGGCGGGATGGGCTGTGGTGCAGATAAATCCTTTGGTACGCGGTTTTATAATCATCATTTTTCCTTCTTTCCCTATAGTAATCTGCCGCCGGAGATTTCAGTGGAAGCGGCGATGCAGGATTTTTTCCATTGATTTGGTATAGTATAACATCACAGACTGAACAGCGTCAATGCGTTTTACCCGTATGCAGTCAAAACCGCAAAGACATCGGATATATAAAGAATTTGCCGATAAAATTGTATGTTCCAAAGAGAGTCTAAAAAGAAACCGCAATTCGCACTTGAATTTCTGTTTCTCTTGTGTTATGATTATCGGTAATCAAACGCGAAGACGAAGAAAAGTAACTGTTTCTGATGCGGCCAGAGAAGATGTGTCACCGGCTGAAAGCACATCTGCGCGGCGATACAGCGAAGTTCCCTTCCGAGCGGCGGCGCTGAATTCCTGCTTTTGATAGTAGGCGTTGACGGAGGGTTCCCGTTATGGCCATGAAGGGCAGTTCTCTGCTGAATTTGGGTGGTACCGCGGATTTATTCCGCCCCATATGGGGCGGAATTTTTGTGTTTTTTAGACAGATACTGGATATAACAAAATTGATAAGGAGGAAATTATGAAGGAAAGGATCGAACTGCTGAAGGCGGATTTCGAAGAGGCAATCGGTGCGGTAAAAAGCAGCGAAGCGGCAGAAAAGCTGCGTATCGCGTACCTCGGAAAAAAGGGGTATGTGACCGAGCTGCTCAAAGGGCTCAAGGATGTTTCCGGTGAGCAAAAGAAGGAAATGGGCCTGCACATCAACCAGCTGAAAAAATATGCGGAGGAAAGCATTTCCGCTCAGCTGAAAAATATCAAAGACGAAGAAATTGCGCGCATGGTGGATGCGGCGGAAAAATACGACGTGACCATTCCGTTTTCCGGAAAATCCGGTTCTTTCAGTCCCATCACATTGGTGCAGCGCCAGGTGGAGGATATTTTTGCCTCGATGGGCTTCACAATCGAGGACTACTCGGAAATTGTGAACGACTACGAATGCTTTGAATCGCTGAACATTCCGAAGCACCACCCGGCAAGGGATATGCAGGACACATATTATCTTGAAAACGGGCAGTTGCTGAAGACCCACACCTCGGCGGCCCAGAATGCCATCATGAAAAAGTACGGCCCGCCGCTGCGCGTAATTTTTCCTGGACGCTGCTTTCGCAACGAATCCACCGACGCCAGTCATGAAAACACCTTTTTCCAAATGGAAGGCATCATGATCGACAAGGACATCTCCATTTCGAACCTCATTTACTTCATGAAGACCATGCTTTCAGATGTGTTTGACCGCGACATCACCGTCCGGCTGCGTCCCGGCTTCTTCCCCTTCGTCGAACCGGGCTTTGAGCTGGACATAGGCTGCCTGATTTGCGGCGGAGACGGATGTCCCTCTTGTAAAAACTCGGGCTGGCTGGAGCTTTGCCCCTGCGGCATGATTCATCCGCGCGTGCTGGAAATGGCCGGCATCGACCCGGAGGAATACACGGGCTTCGCATTCGGACTGGGGCTGACAAGACTTGCCATGATGAAATATGGCATCAAGGATATCCGTGGCTTTAATTCCGGAAACCTGAAGGCGCTCAGCCAGTTCAGACATGTATGAGAAGCTTGAAGCTTAAAAATAATAAGAAAGGAACGGCACCGGGCACAAAGAGCTGTTTTTCAGCATTACTTTTTGCGAAAAGTACCGTATGGCGGTTGATATGTATATTTCAATGAACTGGATCGGCGATTTCGTCGACCTTGAAGGCCTAGACAAAGAAGCGCTGATCAAACGCTTCACCCTTTCCACCGCGGAAGTGGAGGATATCATTTATAGGGGCGGAGACTTAAAGGATGTGGTCAGCGCGAAAATCCTTTCGGTGGAGGACATCCCCGAATCGAAAAAGCTACACATGCTTCAGGTGGACGCGGGGGACAAAATTTATGATGTCGTCTGCGGCGCGCCCAATGTCCGCCCCGGCATGATTATTCCATTCGTAAAGGAAGGCGGATGTGTCGGCGGCATGGAAATCGGCTGCGCAACCCTTGCAGGGCATGAATCCCACGGAATGTGCTGCTCCGAGCGGGAGCTGGGCATCAGCGACGAGCACATGGGGCTCATGGAGCTTCCCGAGGACACGGTTCTCGGTGTGGACATCACCGAGATTTACGGCATCAAGGACATCGTTTTTGAGGTGGATAACAAGTCCCTGACAAACCGGCCCGACTTATGGGGCCATTACGGCATTGCCCGGGAAATGGCCGCCATAGCCGGAAGAGAGCTGCAGCCCATCGCCCGCATGGATTTATCCTCTTATAACGGTCTTTCCCCCGTCGAAATTCAAATCCTCGACACGCAGCATTGCTTCCGGTATTCCGGACTGAAGGTGCGGAACATCAAAAAGAAAATCAGCCCGGTGAATATGCGCATCCGCCTGTTTTACGCGGGCAGCCGCTCCATCAACCTGTTGGCGGATCTGACAAACTACCTGATGCTGGAACTGGGGCAGCCCATGCACGCCTTTGACTGCGCCAAAGTGGACAGCATCTGCGTGAAGCGTTATGACAAAGGCTTCGACTTTCAGACATTGGACGGAGAAACACGTAAAATTGATGAAGACACCTTGATGATCACCTGCAAGGATGCACCCGTCGCCATCGCCGGCATCATGGGCGGACTAAGCTCGGAAATCGAGGACGGCACCGACAGCCTGCTGCTGGAATCCGCGAGCTTCGACGCGGTTTCCGTAAGAAAGTCCTCCACCAAACTGGGACTGCGCACCGACGCCAGCATGCGCTATGAAAAAACACTGGATCCAGAAATGACCGTTCTTGCCATCGAGCGCTTTATGCATCTGCTCACAGAGATTGAGCCGGGGGCCAAGGTTATCTCATCCCTTTCAGACCTTTATGTGAAGCGGTATCCGGAGATTACCGTCGAGTTTGACAAGCCCTATGTGGACCTGTATACGGGCATAGACATTTCAAAGGAGCAAATCCGCTCCACCCTTACCGGCCTGGGCTTTGAAACTATAGAGGAGAACGGCGTTTTCAAGGCAAAAGTTCCCTCTTGGCGCAGTACCAAGGATGTGACGATGAAGGCGGACATCATTGAAGAAATCACCCGTATATACGGTTATGACAACTTTGAAGTCAAAAGCACCTACAGCACACTGAATCCTGTAAAACGAACGGCCACCAATTTATGCGACAATTACGCCAAGGACATTCTGGTGGAGAAATTTGGCCTGCACGAGGTTCAATCCTATATCTGGAGCGACAGCAAAAAGTACAAGGAAATCGGCATCGAGCCTGAGTCTGGCATCAGACTGCTCAATGCGATGACACCGGAGCATGACACGCTGCGGCGCTCCATGATTCCTACGCTGCTCTCCTTTGCGGAGGAGAACAAGGCCTATTCGCCGGATTTCGGGATTTTTGAAATCGGTCGCACCGTGGACGGTCTTTACGAAAACGGTACATGTAATGAGCGCAAGAAGCTGGGCATCACCCTTGTCAGCCGTACTCGAAGCGAGAAGGAACTGTTTTACGCCCTGTTGGAAACCATACAAACCTTATGCCTTGAAATCAAGCATCAGGAGCCGGCTTTCGAAAGTATCTCGGCGCAGAAGCAATGGGAGCATCCGCGCAATACGGCAGACATCCGGCTCTGCTCGAAGGCACTCGGCCGCCTGACGGCGGTACATCCCACCATCTGCGGTAAAATCGACAAGAAAGCCGCTATCGTCGCCGCGGAGATCGACATGACGGATTTCGCCTCTATTCCGGTGACGGACATTACCTATCGGGAGCCTTCCAAATTTCCGGGAATCAATGTGGATTTATCCGTCGTCGTCAAGCCGGAGGAAACCTATCACAAACTGTCGGCCGCCTGGGCATATGAAACCGGAGATATTCTGAACTCTGTCGAACTCATCGACACCTTTGATATGGGTACGGACCGCAGTATCACTCTCCGCTTTTCATTTTCTTCTAAAGAAAAAACATTGACCCGGGACGAGATTCAACCCCTTATGGACCGCATCATTGGCAGCCTTGCATCTCTTGGTGCGGCATTAAAATTATAATTTTTTGGAAAATTTGCCCAATTCTGATAATCTCACTTGAATTACCACATGTTTTCATGTATTATAATTAAGATAAGCCATCAATCTACAGCAGATACGGAGGTGTTCCACATGCCGGACGATTACAATACCATAACCTTTTCTATGGATGAGGTGCGTGAAGCCGATACTAAGAAAATACTTTTGACGGTTTATGACGCATTAAAGGAAAAAGGATACAATCCCATCAGTCAGATCGTGGGATACATTCTTTCTGAAGATCCCACATATATTACCACGTACAACAATGCCCGCAGCCTGATTCGCCGCATTGACCGTGACGAGCTGCTCAAGGCGATGGTACGTTCTTACCTTGGAGAATAATAATACGGAAAGCACGGTGATTTTTTGAAAGATCAGAAGAACGAAAGCAAGTTCCCCACCTATAAGGGAAAACCGCTGGTACGCAGCGGAGATACCATTTATTACGGGGACATGGCGGATAAGTACGTCATAAAAATAGATATCAAGACGAAAAAGAAGGTTGGCGACCTGGATGTGGCCGACAAGGTGACCGTGCAGCTGATAGACACCAACCCTGAAATCCGTATCAAGAAGGCGATTGTCAAAACCAGTGAGAAAACAGGGCTGTACCTGGCGCTGGACATTGCCGACGCATGGCTCACAAGGGCGCTTGCGGAATAATTCCATAATAAATAAGAGGCTGACGTGTGAAGAGAATCCCGAGCGTCAGCCTTTTAATATGCCGTCAGGAATAAAACACAGTAAAAGCATTTCGGCAAAAACTATTTTGTCTTTGGCCTGTAATGCCGAACGCTAGACCAGAATAGCATTACGGATACCGTTTTTCTCAGTTCCCGATTTGAAAGGACAATTCCGGGACTTCATGCGACTGGCCGGTCTCCTGCCAACCAACCCGGCCACGGAAAAAATAAAAACTGACATCATATACGATGCCTTCGCCTTTCGGGAAGATAACCATCCTTCATATATTCGATTTCCTGCGGCGACGCATGTACCAATAATGCGGAGGATATCCACAGCAGGCCGACGGCACATATCATAAAAAGCGCACGTTTCATTTTTTATTACGCATTTCTCAATCTCCTTGTATCTGTTGGATTGCATAGCCGATTTGCGCAGTTCTCTGGTAGTAGGAAATAACAAAGGTGCATGTTTCACCCACTCCAAATGCGTAGGGTGTTCGCAAGGGGTTCAGGCACAGTAAATACTCGGCTGCATGCGAAGATTTAGCCATGACAAAGGTTGTGGGCGTTCCGTGAACCCACTCTTCATAATCCCAGCAGTCTATGACGGTGAAATCTGCATAAACGGACCGGGGTGACACAGCATCTGTTCGGAACGCATCGGTCAGAAACAGCTCCGGACGATCCAAAACATCAAAATCAGCTTCAACCGACAGCCTTTTGCACTGGCCAAGGTCGATTTCGCTTTTCCATATTTGCATCAGGGCCTTCACCGATATCCCCAAGCTCGACGAAAAACCCGTTGTGGCAAAGAACTTGTATGGATTCGTATAGTGAGCCTGCACCTGGTACCCGCCTATGTCTTTCGGGACAGAATAGCCGTCAATGGAAATGGTATGATCCTGTTGCATGGCCAGCCGCTCTGCCTCCTGCAAACTCAAAACTGAGGAGAGATACAGGATTAGCGAGGTCAAAATGATATGACGCGTGATTGAGAAGAGATATGAAAAGTAAATATAAACGCGCCTTGATTTACGTTAAGTATAATTAATATTTCAAGCAGTCTGCAATTACCTTGATGCCGATGCTCCGGATTCTCCATAAATCCGGAGCATCGGCACCTTCTTTATTTCCTGTTCTCAGAAAGCTCATGAAATCCCCAGGCAGGCGTTAATTTCATCTCTGGTCGGAATGGCGGGGATTCCGCCCTTTTTGGTTGCCGTAAGGGATCCGCTTGCATTGGCATAGGCAAGAATCCCTTGCATTTCCTCTTCCGTAAGGGCGCTAAACTGGCCCTGTTCCCGCTCTCCGAGCCGGCACAGCGCCGCGCCCATAAACGCGTCTCCCGAACCGGTGGTGTCCACAACCTGCACATCCGCCGCGGGCATCCGCACGGTGACATCACCGCAGCGGTAAAAGGACCCCTGTGCGCCCAACGTCACAAACAGATGCGTGATGCCGTATTCCATACAAAGGGCATGGGAGCCTTCTTCATAATCCATATGCCCCAGCAGAAACTGAAACTCTTCCTCGCTGATTTTCAGGATGTCCGCATAGGGCAGGCAGCTGAGGATCTGCCTTTTGGCCTCGTCCAGCGAGTCCCATAGAGGCGGGCGCAGATTTGGGTCATAGCTGATGGCGACGCCATGCTCCTTCGCAAGCTCCAGTGCGCGCAGCGTTGCGCTCCGGGCCGGTTCATTCGTCAGCGACAGCGAACCGAAATGTAAAATTTCAGAGTTTTGAATGACCTCCTCGTCAATTTCTTCCGGCTTTAGCATAATATCGGCGCCGGGATTGCGAAAAAAGCTGAATGACCGGTCCCCCTCGTGCGACAGGTTGACAAAGGCCAATGTCGTACGGGCGTTGCTATCGGTGTACAGGCAACGGGTATCAATGCCGTTTACATCCAATGTTTTTCTCAGTATATCTCCAAAGGCGTCGCTGCCGACTTTTCCGATAAACGCGGTCCGCTTCCCCTGCCTTGACAGGGATGTCAGCACATTCGCAGGCGCCCCGCCGGGGTTCGCTTCGTATATGCCATTTCCGTATTCCGAGGTCCCTGCCGGTGCAAAATCGATCAGCAGCTCGCCCAATGCCGTCACATCATACATCTTGTATTCCTCCTGTGTTTTTTCCTCACATTTTAATGCCCTATATACTAACAATGCAAAGATCAGCCGCTCATCTTTTTCGATTTTTCCGCACAGACCTTCATGGCTTTGATCACGCTTCCTTCATAACCGCTTTCTTTCAAAGCCGCCACCGCCTCGATGGTGGTCCCCCCCGGTGAACACACCATATCCTTCAGCACACCCGGATGCATGCCGGTTTCAAGTACCATTTTCGCACTGCCGTACACTGCCTGCGCAGCGAATGTATACGCCTGGTTTCTCGGCATTCCTTCAGCTACGGCCGCGTCCGCCATTGCCTCGATGAGCATATAGACATAGGCGGGGGAGCTGCCGCTGACAGCCGTTACCGCGTCAAACAGCTGTTCCGGAACCAGCTCTGCCCTGCCAAAGCTACGCAGCAGCTTCATTGCGTAAAAAAGCCCTTCTTCACGGACATATTCATTATGGCAGATGGCCGTCATGCCCTCAGAAACCATTGCGGGTGTGTTGGGCATGGTCCTTACGATGGGCACCGGTTTATCAAACGCCTTTTCAAGCCAGTCGAGGGTCTTTCCGGCGGCCACCGTAATGACCAGCTTCTCCGTGTTTATCACATCGCGGATTTCGCTGATAACCGGCTCGTAATAGCCCGGCTTCACCGTTAAAAAGATGATCTCCGCTTCCTTTGCAAGCGCCGCGTTGCCGTCTGCGATACAGACGCCGCATTCCTGACGGGCTTTTTCACGCATTTGAATGGATACATCCGATATCAGGATATCCTCTTTTATGCACACGCCGCTTTGCGTCATACCCTTGATTATGGCAAGGGCCATGTTGCCGCATCCGATCAATCCGATTTTCATATGTCCCTCTTTCCGCCCGCTCCCGCAGTATCATGTTTTTGCGGGGTGGCTTCTCTTTAAACTATTTGATACAGCCGTATAAAAATTCCGCTTCCCGTTCATCGACGCTTTTGTCAATGGAGGCCGCCGCCACAAGCGGAAGCCAGCTTTTCACATGATCCTCATCGCTTCCGCTCATGCTGCAGAACAGCCTGAGATAGTCATCCGCTAAAGACCTTCTCTTATGACAGAGGAAGGATAAATAGGTTCGGGCCGCGTCGGCGGAGATGTTGCCGCGCGTCACATGGGACCAGTCAATCACATAGACCGCATCCTCGGGGGTAATGATGATGTTGGAGGGATGGAAGTCCCCGTGGCACAGCCTGTCTTGGACAGGCATCACGTCCAGCCGCTGATGCAGCTCTTCTCTGACCGCGTCATCCAGCCGGGTTTTGTCAATTTTCCGGTGCATTTTGTCAAAGAGAGGCGCCAAAAGCGGTACCTCCACGCGGCAAAGCTCCAGCTGGATTTCCACAAACCTTTGCAAATGCTTTGAAATATCCACTGTACACTCCGCCATGCATTCCTCCAGCGTTTTGCCTTCAATAAATTCGCTGACAATGGTCCATTTCTCGTCGTAAATTGCCACCTCCACAAGCTTTGGAGCCTTGACGGCAGTGGGCCGAAGCGCCTCCTCTACCCGCACCTGATTCAGCGCTTCGTTCAGAATGTCGGACTCGGGATAGCGATCACTGAACATTTTGAGTTTTTGATTGCCGGCACGGTAGATCATTTTGTTCGGCCTTTGAAAAATCAGTTCATAGCATTCCATACCTGCCTCCCTTTCCAGTGCGGTTTCGACTTCCTCTATTTCCTATTGTAGCACAAAAAGAATCCCCCTGTCTATATACCTCTGCGTTTTTACACCGGTGATTTTTTAGTAAGGATACCGTTCTTTTTTATTTTTTCGATTCCTTTTTCAGCTGCCCGGCCTTTAGACAGATGCCGGTCAGAAATGGACTTGCCGTGTCAAACCATGCTGTAATTCATCTATCCCTTCAAATATGGCAAAAAGTCTGTTTTTGCACACCTTATACTTTCACCCTTCTGCTTTAGCGGTTTACTCATGCGGTTTAATGTGCATATTTTTTATTTGCACTCCACTTTTTTCGAAAAAGCACAACTTCTGAAAAATAAAATGTGCATTCTTTCTTTTTTGTTGACACCAAAATCCGTATGAGTATAATCAGACTATACGCTACTGTATATTTAGATGCGAAGCACAATAATCATCAGACAAGGAGTATACTGAAATGGCTAAAATTATTGGAAAAGCGGCACACAGCAACATGCCGTGGCAAGACAAGCCGGCTGCCTGCGAAAAGCCGGTATGGCGTTATAACCAGAACCCCATCATCAAGAGGGATGCAATCCCCACATCCAACAGTATCTTTAATTCCGCTGTCGTCGAGTTCGGTGACGCATATGCCGGCGTGTTCCGCTGTGACAACCGCGGAGTGGAGATGGATATCTTTGTGGGTTTCAGCCCGGACGGCATAAACTGGGAGATAGGTCACGACCCCATCGTTTTTGAAGGCGAAAAGGATGTGGTGCGCAAGGAATACCGTTATGACCCCCGGGTCTGTTTTATTGAAGACCGGTACTATGTGACATGGTGCAACGGTTACCACGGCCCCACAATCGGCATCGGCTACACCTACGATTTCAAGACCTTTTACCAGCTGGAAAACGCGTTTCTGCCCTATAACCGCAACGGTGTGCTTTTCCCACGCAAAATCGGCGGAAACTTCGCAATGGTCAGCCGACCCAGCGATACGGGCCATACACCCTTCGGCGATATTTTCTACAGCGAAAGCCCGGATATGACCTATTGGGGCAAGCACCGCTTCCTGTTCGGCACCGCAAACGGCTGGCAGTCAAAAAAGGTTGGCCCCGGCCCTACACCCATTGAAACCGACGAGGGCTGGCTGATGATTTACCACGGCGTGCTTAATTCCTGTAACGGCTTTGTGTATCGCTTCGGCGTCGCCCTTCTGGACATCGACCGCCCGTGGATTGTCAAGGAGCGCGGCAACTTCTATGTCTTCGGCCCTGAAGAGCAGTATGAGCTCACCGGAGACGTGCCGAACGTAACCTTCCCCTGTGCCTGCCTCACTGACGCGCCTACCGGCAGAATTACCATTTATTATGGCGCGGCCGACACCGTAACCGGACTTGCCTTTACCACCGTTGAGGAGCTTCTCACCTATATGAGGAAGTACCCGATGGACGCAGGCGACCAGGAAAATAAATAAACTTATGATTAAAAACTTAAATGAAGTCCCTCTTGAAGATTTTTCAGAGTGCCATGACGGAATCGGAATTTTACGCCACAGCCAGCTGCTGGGCGAAAAGGACAGCGCCTGCGCGCTTCGCTTCATCAACTATACCATCCTGCCTCCCGGCACCTCCATCGGCAATCATAAGCACGGCGACGATCAGGAGATTTACCTGATTCTGGAAGGTGAAGGTGAAATGTATCTGGATGGTGTTACCTATCCGGTCAAAACCGGCAGCGTCATTGTCAATAAACCTTTTGGCACACACGGGCTTGTGAACAACGGGCAAAGAGATTTGAAGGTTTTCGTCTTTGAATGTGGGAATGAACCGGTATAGCGCCTAATAATGAATGACAGACCTGTTTTCAGCAGCATCGGCAGTCCAGCGCGAAACAGACGCCTTAACAGAAATCATTTGTAAAAAGCAAAGGCATTATATTCACAAAATGCCTTTGCTTTTCGGCTTATAGAAAAGCTTCATTGACACAGGCAAGCTCAGTGACGGCGCAAAAAAAGCTTTGTATCGGCCCCATTTTCGTGCAGCGGGTTCTATTGATTCTTTTCCAGCACGTGCGCCGGAAAAGAATCAATAGAACCTCGCACAAAAATGTGTAATCGGAATACGGTTCGTTTATTTTGTGTAAAATCACCGAATTACATTTTTTATCAGTGATAAAAACCGGTGCACCCCGAAATGGAATGCACCGGTTTCTTATCCTTGGACAATGCGGTACACGCATTGTCCATGTATACATTGAAAACAAACATTGCTTTCATGCCTTAAACCGTGCCCACCAGCTCCGGATGTGTCCTGTTTTTAATAAAGACCGGCATGTAATCGATAGGGGCCTGCGCTTTCATCGACTGCCCGCCCGCATATTCCTGTCCGCTGCGCATGTCGGTCCAGCTTGCACCCTCCGGCAGATACACCTCCCTGCTGCCTGCCTTTGGCTCCGTAATGGGGGCCACCAGCAGATCCGGGCCAAACATGTATTGCAGGTTCAGGTTCCAGCAGATTTTCTCATTTGGGAACTCATAAAACATAGGGCGCATGACGGGCGAACCGTTTTTATGGGCCTGCCGCATGAGCTCCCGGATATAGGGGCGCATGTTTTCCCGCAGCTCAATATATTTTTTCATGATTTCATAGTTGTCTTCACCGTAGCTCCAAATCTCGTTATCGCCGCCGGAGGTGCAGTTGATGCTGCCGTCCATACGCGCATACATCGGTCCGTTGGCACCCAGCGCCACATCATACCGCGCACCGTCCGCGCCGCCGTCCCCCCTCTTGATCTCCTCGATGGGAGTGCGGAAGCCGTGCATGCGCATGACCGGACAGAAGGCTCCCCATTGGAACCAGCGCACCACAAGCTCCTGGAATTCGGGATCACTGGGGTCCCCCATGACAAAGCCGCCGATATCGGTGGTCCACCAGGGGATACCGGCGATGGCCATGCTCTGACCGGCGCAGATCTGGTCTTTCAGCGTGGGCCAGTTGCTGTGAATGTCGCCGCTCCATACCAGGGCGCCGTAGCGCTGGCTGCCGGTCCAGGCACAGCGCACCAGGTTGATGACATTTTCTTGCCCTTCTGCGGTCATGCCTTCATAAAATCCCCTGGAGTAATTCTGCGGGAAAATGTTTCCGGTCTGAAGATCGGTTCCGCTGTAAAAACGGTAGTTTTCATAGTCAAAGCCCGCAAACTCCGGCTCCGCCTCATCCAGCCAGAAGGCCTTAATACCCTTGTCATAATAGTTTTGCTTGCATTTTTCCCATACATATTTACGTGCCTCGGGGTTTGTGGCGTCATAAAACACAGAGTCCTCCACATATTGCATTGCGATATTGACGCCCTTATCCGACTGTACAATGAGGCCCTTCTCCTTCATCTCCCGGTAATTTTCACTGAAAAGGGATATCTGGGGCCAGACGGAAACCATCAGCTCAATGCCCATCTCTTTCAACTCTTTGACCATCTCATCCGGGTCGGGGAAATATTCCTCGTCAAAGCGAAAGTCGCCCATATGCGGCCAATGGAAATAGTCGCATATAATCACATCAATCGGAATGTTTCTCCTCTTGTATTCCCGCGCAACACTGAGCAGCTGCTCCTGATTCCAATAACGCAGCTTGCACTGCCAGTATCCCATACCGTACTCCGGCATCATAGGGGCCCGGCCCACGACTGCCGAAAAGCGCTCTTCAATTTCCGCGGGCGTGTCGCCCGCGGTGATCCAATAATCCATCTGCTTTGTGCTTTCGGCTGTCCACTCTGTGAGGTTTTTACCGAAGTTGGCCGTTCCGATAGCGGGGTTGTGCCACAGGAAGCCGTACCCCCTATTGGAAAGCAAAAACGGGACGGAGGCCTGGGAGTTCCGCTGTGCCAGCTCGTAATTGCAGCCCTTGATATCGAGGAACGGCTGCTGGTACTGCCCCATGCCGTAAAGCTTCTCATTCTCATAGCTTTCAAAGCTCAGCTTCAGCTTATAATCTCCGCCGATTCGGGGATTGAAAAAACGGGCGTCGAGCTGCAGTGCACTGCCAAACTCCTTTTCCGCCAGAAGCAGCTCACCCTTTTGGTTGTAAAAAGAAATATGCAAGCCGCTGCCATAAAATCCGGCCTTGATTTCGGCACTGATCTTGCCAACGGTAATTCGCGCCTTTCTCTCTTCGATGGTAATCTCAGACGCCGTCTCTCCCTGTGGTAGCAGCGCCCAGTCGGTCAGTTCGGGCTTGCTTATCTTGCGCGACAGCACGCGCAGACTGTTTTCCTCCCACGGGATAAACAGCAGATGCTCGCTGTTCAAGCTGCATTTCAGCATGTTCTTTTCTTTTGCAAAAAAGCTCATTTTTTTCCTCCTGAATGAATATTCCGCACTGCGGTTGTGATAAGAATTCTGTAATGTTATAATAATTGCAATAAAACTTTTATGGAAAGAGGTGCCGCATGGTCACGATCAAACAAATAGCAGAAGAGGCGGGCGTGAGTACGGCGACTGTTTCCAATGTCATCAACGGCAACCATGCCCGTGTTTCAAAAGAGACTGCGCGAAAAGTAAAAATGATCATCAAAAAGCATGGATATCATCCCAACTTGGTTGCAAGGGGCCTCATTGCGAAGGAGACAAAAATTATTGCCGTCCTGCTGCCTTCACGGTTTCATGAAGAGCTGAATCTACTGGAGGACACCTATAATCAGCAAATTGTCGGATTGCTGGAGGTGATGCTAAATCGGCTGGGCTATTTCATGATGATGCGCTCATTTTCATCCCCCGATGAAATTCTCGCCTTCTTTCGCAACTGGGATATTGACGGCGCAGTCATGTTCTATCCCTTCTTTAATGAAGGCTGCATGCAGGAAATCCTGGAGTTTCAAAAGCCTGTGGTCATATTGGATAGACTTTATCCGGAGCTTCAAACACTCACCGTCGATCTGGACGACTATGGCGGCGGGTATACCGCCGCAAGGCATCTGGTGGAAAGGGGACACCGCCGGGTGGGCTTTGCCGGTCCGATTATGACGAAAGCCGACGTCATCCTCAACCGTCTGAAGGGCTACCAGGATGGGCTTGCAGAAAGCGGCATTCGGCTATCAGAAGAAAACATCTATTCCTGCCCCACTCCCTTTGCTTTTGGCCTTACCGAGGGAAGGAAAATTGCCGGGCAGCTAAACAGGCCAACCGCTATTTTTTCCACAATGGATACCCTTGCCATCGGCATCATGGAGGGACTGAAGGAACATGGCGTTCGTGTGCCGCAGGAAGTCTCTCTCATCGGTTTCGACAATTGGGTGGGCTGTGATATGGTTTCACCGAAGCTTACCACCATCTCACAGAACCTGACGGACAAAGTAAGCCGTGCCGTGGAAATGCTTATGCGGGCCATCCTGGAGCCGACATACCGTTGCGGGCATACCACGCTTGGAACAGAACTGGTTGAACGCTCTTCCGTTGCAGATCTTAAGAAATGAAAAGGGCTATGCGAATGAAGCACAGCCCTTTTCTTTTTTATTTTTGACCCCGCAACACTTATTTTCCCATATCCGCTTCAATTTCAGCAATCAGTTCGTTGCCGCCCTGGGACTCCCAGTCCGTTATGAAGGTATCAAAAGAGTCAATATCGGCTTTTCCGGTGATGATTTTCAATACCGTCTCGTCTTCCATCGTCTTCAGGTTGGACCATTTTTTTTCGATGGTTTCGGTCGTCGTATAGGTCACGCTGTAAACCTTCTTTGCAGGCTCCACCGTCGCATAGGGCTTATCGCCGATGAGCAGGGAGTACATACGGGCAAACTTGCCCATGTCGTCTTGAATAAAGTTATCGATGGTCAGGTCCTGGCCCTTCTCATAATCCTTCACAACCTCCAGCACCTTATGAACATCGGCGTCCAGAAGCTTATAGGAGCTGTTGGGGCTTGTGTAGCCATTCGGGTCGATTTCGCCGTCGAGCACCTTGAACAGCTCGTGATAGGTGTACTCGCATTCGTCCGCCGGCGCCATCAGGTTCCGGATCGGATACCAGCCAAGCTCAACGGATACGTCAAAGGTGGCTTCATCGCGAAGCAGTGCGTTTTGCATGATGATCATAGCCTTGACGGCATCTTCAGAGGCATTGGCGCTGATGAGGGTATAGGAATTCGTCGTGGAAGGCATATGTGTGTACCATTCCCCATCATCTGTGTAAACAGGATAGGCCTGCCAGTTTGTCGTTGGATCATTGGTATATACGTCAAAGCTGCCATATCCTATAGACCACCAAGGGGCAAAGTAGATGCCCACGTTTCCGGCGTTTACCTCCTCAAGGGGGGTGTCACGAATGCCTAATTCGGGGTCAATCAGGCCTTCCGCGTACCAATTGGCCAGTACTTCAAGACCCGCCTTTGTGTTTTCGGAGTTCGTTCCGTAGCTGACGGTGCCGTCGCCGTTATCCAGCCAGAAGCCCGGATAGGCATCCAGCGCCTGGAAGATGGGGTCAAACCGGAACTGCAGATTGTTTGCCTCAAGGAAAAACGCGTACGGCGAGCTGCCCTTGCCGACGCCCATAATCGGAACCGTGGCGTCTCCGGCCGGTTTTTCATCCCGAAAGGCCTTTGCAACCGTTTCGATTTCAGCGATGGTTTCCGGAACTTCCAGATTTAACTCGTCCAGCCAGTCCTTACGGATGTTCATGACAGAAACGCCGCCTGTCTCCACCTCGATGCCCACAAGACAGACCTGCTTGCCATCATAGCTGGCATCTTCATAGGCTCTGCCGTCGGTGGAATCCATAACGCCCTTTACCTGGTCGGAGGCGTATTCCTGGAACAGGTCCGTAATATCGTACAGCAGACCCATTTTTGCCGCTGTCGTCTTATACATGCGGTTTGTCGCGAGCCCGTCCGGCAAATTGTCACTTGCGATGGCCAGCGCCACCTTTTGGTTGACATCGTCGCCATATGCCGCCGACCAGTCGCAGATGATGTTGATGTTGTAGTTATCTTTGAGATAACGCGTATACTGATTGTTGTCAACAGAATCTCCCGCAGGCAGCGAGGTATCCGTCGGAGAAACGCCCATTGCGATATGTACGTCCACAGGCTCTTCAAATTTCGTAAATGCCTTGTCTGCATTGGCGTCGCCATTTGAATCTCCCGTTTCAGCGGTGGAAGCCGTGCTGGAAGAGTCTTCTTTGGCTTCGGATACCGTGCTGGACGCAGCGGAGCTTGTACTGCTCTCCCCCGGCTCAGACGTACAGCCGGCAAAACAGGACAGACACATCACGAACACCAGTATCAAAGCAACTTTTTTTCTCATACCTTTGTCTCCTTCAATCTGTTTACTTTTCCTGTCATCCTTAATCCGGATCTGCCGCAGCCAGTGGTTACGGCAGGTTATTCGTTTAACCTTCGTGGAAAAATTATTTTGCCATTTCTGGTGGCAAAATAAGGTTAAACGATTTACTCTGAATATATCACGCTTTCGCTCATATGTCAAGAATAAATATAGATAACCGCTTAACGGGTACCGCGTGTGCGTCTCTTCGGAATAAACCCGTGGTGCGGCGCCGCATTCCACCGCGCGGCGGATGATGGCCAATGTCAATGCCTGTTATTATTGGCCCTCTTTTAACCATCTCTATGCTAAAGACTGGACAGCCGGTGCTGTCCAGTCTTTGCGGTTCAAGCTGCTCAGTCTGCAAGCTGTAACTGGATTTTTGAAGTGGTTCCGGTAAGTACTACGCCGGTTTCACCCTGCATCGCTTCCGCACCCTGCACACCGGTCACACTCTGTACATTCACCAGTGTAATTTCAGGGCAGACGCCGTCCAGCGTGATTTCAACCTTCGTTCCGTTACGCGCGGCTTTCACCGCGGTAAGAACGTTGCCATCCTTCTGACAGACCACGGTTTCCGCCGCCCGGCCGTCCTTCAGCTCATAGAGGCGAAGGTTCAGGCCGTCCGCAAAATCATAATCCACCAGCTTTTCGTTGTTGCCGACAGCCACAAAGGAATTCTCACGCACAAACAGCGGCAGGCTGAAATAGTCATACTCTTCCGTATACCACTTGCCTCCCTCATGCTTTTCACCTGAAAGGAAATGCGTCCAGCAGCCTTCCGGAAGATAATAGGTCACCTTTTTATCCTCGCTGAAGACCGGGGCCACCATGATGCTGTCACCCAGCATATACTGTGTGTCGATGTCAAGACAGGTACGGTCATTTTCAAATTCCAGCAGCATGGCGCGCATGGCGGGCACACCCGTTTTGCTGGTATTCACCGCCGTAGAGAACAGATAGGGCATCAGTCTGCATTTGAGGTTTGTAAAGTAACGCAGCACATCCACCGACTCCTCGTCGAACAGCCACGGCACCCGGTAGCTTCCGCTGCCATGCAGGCGGCTGTGTGTGGAGAGCAGGCCAAAGGCCGCCCAGCGCTTATAGACATCCGGTGTCGCCGTCGCTTCAAATCCGCTCATGTCGTGGCTCCAGAAGCCAAAACCGGAAAGCGTCAGGGACAGTCCGCCGCGCAGGCTTTCCGCCATCGAAAGATAATTCGAGCTGCAGTCGCCTCCCCAGTGAACCGGGAATTTCTGGCCGCCAGCCGTCGCGCTTCGGGCAAACAGGCAGGCCTCGCCGACGCCTCTTTCACGCTCCAGCAGTTCAAAGACCGTCCGGTTGTACAGTTGGGTATAATAGTTGTGCATGGATACCGGATCCATCCCATTAAAATACTGCACATTTACGAAGGGGATACGCTCGCCGAAATCGGTCTTGAAGCAGTCGACGCCCTGGTCCAGCAATACCTTCAGCTTATTCTGATACCACTTGCATGCGTCGGGATTTGTGAAGTCCACAAGCCCCATACCAGGCTGCCACTTATCCCACTGCCAGGTGCCTGCGTCAGTGGTTTTCAGCAGATAACCCAAATCCGCCGCCTCTTTGAAGAGCGGGGATTTCTGGCCTATATATGAGTTGATCCACACACAGATTTTAAGGCCTTTGTCCTTCAGGCGCTTCAGCATGCCGTCCACATCCGGGAACATATCCTCATCCCACTTGAAGTTGCACCATTCGTATTCCTTCATCCAGAAGCAGTCATAGTGGAAAACATGCAGCGGAATATCGCGCTGCGCCATGCCGTCGATAAAGCTCATGACCGTCTCTTCATTGTAGTCGGTGGTGAAGGAGGTTGTAAGCCACAGCCCCATCGTCCATGCGGGCGGCAATGCCGGGCGTCCGGTGAGGTTTGTATAAGCGCCGAGTACCTCCTTACGGCTTTCCGCTCCGATGATGTGATAGCGCAGGCTCTCACCCGGAACACTGAACTGGATGCGTGAAACCACCTCGGAGGCGATTTCATAGGATACTTTTCCGGTATTGTCTACAAAAATACCATAATCGTTACTGGATAGGTAGAACGGAACATTTTTATAAGACTGCTCGGAAGCCGTGCCGCCATCCTCATTCCAGATGTCGACCACCTGGCCGTTTTTGACAAACGGCGTAAAGCGCTCACCGAGGCCGTAGACCTTTTCACCCACGGACATATCCAGCTGCTCCAGCATAAAGCTGCCATCCGGTGTGGTTGCATAGCCAAGCTTGCGGTTGCCGGTGGAGGTGAGATAGCGGCCCCGATAACGGAAGGTCACCTCGAAATCGTTTAAAACAATCTCCGCCGTCATTTCGCCGTTTTTGATGGTCAGAAGGTCTTCTGTCAGCACCGTTTCCAGTGTGCAGTCCGCATCGTTCAGCTCGAACTGCGCTTTGTTCTGCACACCACCCAGGAAGTGGGCGTTTTCGAACGTCATGATTCCCGGCTGCGGCGACTGAAAGGTCATGGTGAACAGGGGGCCCATAAGGGTCATGCCGCGCTGCACCACATTCATCGGCGCCACATACAGCACCACCTTTTTATCGGTGATCTGGATGTCACGCACTTCTTTTGGGCTATAGACCGTCACGCCCGGACGCTTCAGCCAATAACCGTCTGAAAATTTCATAGCTTCTCTTCTTTCTTTTCCTGAATTTATACTACTTCCCAGAAGTATTGGACTGCCCTACGGTGCATAAATATGCGCCATATGACCGCCCGCGCCCGGAAAGCAATGATGCCTCACGGGCTATGTCAAAGCCGTAAAGGAAATTCCCTTACGGCTTTGCTCGCTATTATTCTAACACAGGGCTGCCGTTTCCGGCAAGACCTTTTTGCGGTTTCTTTCTTTTACAATGCAGTTTCGCGGTAAGAAATAGGCGCTTGAATGATTATTCTTTAACCGCTCCGAGCATAATGCCGGTGACAAAGTACTTCTGAACGAAGGGATATACTACGAGCATCGGGATCATGGCGATGAATACCTTCGCCGCGTCCAGCGATTTGTTGGACAGCTTGCTCATCTGCTCAATTTGGTCCTTTGTCAGGTTGGTGGTCTGAATGTTGACCACCATCTGCTTGATGTAGGTCTGCAGCGGATAATGGGCTTCACCGGAGGTGAGCACCAATCCCTGGAAAAACTCGTTCCAGTGGTAAACACCGGTGAAGAGAACAATTGTCGCCAGTACCGGAATAGAACAGGGCACCACGATCTGAAACAGGATTCTCCACGGACCCGCTCCGTCCACAACGGCTGCTTCTTCAAGATCCGCCGGCAGCCCCCGGAAAAAGTTGATGACCAGAATCAGATTGAATACCGGCAGGCTTCCCGCCAAAACCAACCCCCAAATATTGTCAATGAGACCATAATTCTGCACGGTGATGTACCACGGCACCGTACCGCCGTTAAATACCATGCAGAACAGTACGATCCACATGATGATATTGCGCGGTTTAAAATCTCTGGTCGATTTCGACAGCGGATACGCCATCATGATTAAAACCAGCATTGTGACAACTGTACCGAGAACCGTTCTTTGTATGGAAATCCAGAAAGAATTAAAGAACTTTGCGTCTTTCATAATTTCCTGATATGAGGAAACGTTTATGTTAATCGGATAAACGGTTACCATTCCCGAGTTTGCCGCCGCCTTGTCCGACAGCGACAGACACAGCGCAAACCATAACGGATAAAGGCAGCTGAACGCGAGGATGAACATGAGGATATAATTAAACACATCAAATATCTTGGAGCCTCTGGATCTGTTTAGAATCATACTGCCACCCCCTTAAAATACTCTGTAGTCGGCAACTTTATACGCAATGATGTATGACGATACAATCAGTACAAAGCTGACTACAGATTTGAGCAGGCCCGCCGCGGTTGCCAGTGAGAACTGCAATTGAACCAGACCCATACGGTATACCCACGTATCCAGAATATCACCTGTCGAATACACAAGTGGATTATACAGGTTAAACACCTGGTCAAAACCGGCGTTGAGCACGCTGCCGAGCCCCAATACCGCAAGAAGGATGATCGTGGGAGTGAGTCCCGGTATTGTGATATTCCACATGGATTTCCACCGGCCCGCGCCGTCGATGGCGGCCGCCTCGTAGAGATTCGGGTTGATGCCCGTCAATGCCGCAAGATAAATTACCGCGTTATAGCCAAACTCCTTCCAAACATCGGTGCCGATGACAAGAGGCTGGAAAATGGAGTCATCCTGCATAAAGACAACAGGATCCGCGCCAAATATCCCCGTAATGGCATTGATGACGCCGTTCCTGCCGAAGATATTTAAAATGATGCTCGCCAGAATGACCCATGAAAGAAAGTGGGGAAGATACACAACCGTCTGCACAATTTTTTTGTATCTTTGATTGCGGACTTCGTTGAGCATCAGCGCAAAGGCAAGGGGAACCACAATATTCAGCACCATTTTACTGATGGCGATAATCAAGGTGTTCCGCATGACCCGCCAGGCGTCGCTCATGGAAAAAAGATATTCAAAATGCTCCAGACCGACAAATTCAGAACCGAACCATCCCATTCTCGGGTTATAATCCTGAAAGGCCATGACAATGCCCACCATTGGGACAATGCTGAACAGCAGCATCCAGACAAATCCGGGGACGATCATCAAAACGTAATGGACACTCGTACTTATCCTCTTTTTCATAGACGATCCTCGTTTCTTAAAAACTTATAAGGAGACGGGCAGGCGAACCCGCAACAGTTCGCCCGCCGTACCATCCGGTATTTGCCGGTTTATCAGTCTAACAGCTCTGTAACTTCCGCAATCAGGTCGTCGCCGCCCTGTGATTTCCAGTTGGATACGAATGCATCAAACTCACTGATATCACTCTGGCCGATAACGATCTTCAGCATGGTTTCAGTTTCCATTGTCCACAAATTGGACCATTTCTTCTCCATCGTCTCAGTCATGGAATAGGTCACGCTGTAAACCTTCTTGTCGACCTCTGTTGTGGAATACGGACGGTCGCCGATCATAAGTGCATACATACGCTGGAAGTCGCCTCTGTTCTCCATGCTGAAATCCTCAACACTGAGCTCGCGGCCTGCTTCATAGCCGGGGATTACATCTTTAATTTTCTGGGCGTCGGAGTACAACAGCTTGTAAATGGACATCGGATCGTTGTAATCCTCAGCGGTGGTCTCGCCTGCAAGAACCTTTTCAAGCTCAA
>Ga0153939_1000053_pt1 | contig 36002 bp, 13 predicted proteins | sample TSNJ023MetaG_FD_104734 | JGI IMG/M metagenome (GOLD analysis project Ga0153939, IMG submission 104734) | Attine ant fungus gardens microbial communities from New Jersey, USA - TSNJ023 MetaG | ecosystem: Host-associated > Fungi > Mycelium > Unclassified | place: USA: New Jersey, Brendan T. Byrne... | reverse complement strand
GGATTGGAAAAGAAAGAGCGGGCAGCCCCGTCTGGCAGGGGTCAGTTCATTCGGGTTTGGCGGTGTCAACGCTCATGTCGTTGTTGAAGATTATTGTCCAGCTGGTGAAACGCAGGCTTGTGATGAACCCGCAGTCTTTATGCTGTCAGCTAAAAGCGCATCCGCCCTGGCGCAGATGGAAGAGCGGTTCGTAAAGCACTTCCGAAATGGGGAAGTACCATATATCAATACCTGCTATACGGCAAATGTTGGCCGCGCCCGTTTTGCACACCGTATGGCTATCGTGGCGCAAAGCAATCGAGAAGCGAGCGCCATTTTAAAGCAGGATGTGCAAAGCAGAACCCCCGAGGTCTATTATCGCGGTGTCCGCAAGCCCGTGGAGGAACGAAAACTTGCATTTCTATTTACCGGACAAGGTTCCCAGTATCCGGATATGGGGCGGCAATTATATGAACGGGAGCCAGTGTTTCACAATGCGTTGTTGCAGTGTGACGCGATTGCGAAAGAATATATGGACCGGTCGATTGTGGATTTGCTTTATCACGAGCAACAGCCGCAGCTGTTACAGCAAACGCAATATACGCAGCCGGTATTGTTCGCATTTGAATATGCTCTTGCCATGCTCTGGCGCTCCTGGGGTGTGGAGCCGAGTGTGGTTGCCGGGCATAGTGTGGGAGAATATACCGCGGCGTGTATTGCCGGCGTTTTTAGTTTAGAGGATGCGCTGAAGATGATCTGTGCAAGAGGCAGCCATATCCAGAGTTTGCCGCAAAATGGGGCTATGCTGGCGGTCAATATGCCTTTGGAGCAGGCCCAGGTAATAATCGGCAAACAGGAAGCGCTGACCGTCTCAATCGCTGCAGTCAATTCGCCTGTCAACACGGTTATCAGCGGACCGGTTGAGCAGATTGCCCGAATCGAAAAGGCAATACAGGACGCCGGTGGAACCTGTTCGCGACTTCGGGTTTCCCACGCCTTTCATTCAACTCTGTTACAACCTGCAGTTGACGCATACCGGCAGGTTGTGGAAACCGTATCATTTCATGCGCCCAAAATCCCATTGGTATCCAACGTTACCGGCGCCTATGTGGATGCTGAAGCCTTGTGTAATGCTGAATATTGGTGTGCGCATATGCTTAAGCCGGTGTATTTCGCCAACAGTATCGACACGATGTATGAGAGCGGTGTGTCCTTTTACCTGGAGGTCGGCCCCCATCCGGTGTTGACCGGGTTTGTGAAGCAAATACTGCGGGGAAAGCCTGCCACTTGCATCGCCTCACAGAGGCGGGATGAGCAGGATGCCTCCATTAAGCAATGCATCGCCTCGCTGTTTGTGAGCGGATGGGATTTCCCCACCCCTCTTTATGATGGGCGGAAAATTCCGTTGCCAACGTATCCTTTCCAGCGGAAGAGCTACTGGTACCCAGCGTCAAATACGCAGCTCCCGTTACAAGAATTCAACCCGTTCCAGCCGCAGCTTATATCGAGTCCATTTCATAAATCGGCTTATGAATTCCGGTGCGGGTGGGATTCTCCCTATTTGCAGGATCATAAAGTAAACGGAAAGCCTATGTTCCCCGGAATAGTCATGGTGGCCATGATCCATACCTGCACAGCTTTCCAATATGGGAACAACGCATTTTGCCTCAAAGACTTGCGTATCCAGCAGCATCTTGTTCTGGAAAAAGGAGAAGAAGCGGTTCTGCAGGTGTACATTTCACAGTCAGGTGAGGAGCTTCAGTACGACCTCTATTCCCAGGTTTATTCTCCTGGACGGAAACGGGAAGATATCGAATGGACAAAGCATCTCAGCGGATATGCGGAGCCCAGCCGCGACCGTTCAGTAAAGCCGGAAGTGATCGATATACAGACTTCCCAGGGCAATGTACAGTCTGGCGCAGCGTTTTATGCGGGGCTGCAACGCGCGGGTTTGGAGTTTGGGCCAAGCTTTCAGGTTGTGAAAAAGACATGCGTTGATTCTAATGGCGTGAAGGCGTGGTTTGAGCCAAGCAAAAACAGGCAGGCCACAGGGTTTGCGCCGAATATCATGGATGCATGCGCACAGATGCTGCTCCTAGACAAAAGAGTTCCGCAAAGCAGTTACGTCTTTGCTGGATTTGACTGTTTGTCCATCCAGAAGGCGCCGGTGGGTGAAACGTATTGTACTGCCTCGGTCGCATATCTGTCTGATGACGGGAGGACCCTCACGGGCGACTACCATCTGGTGGAGGCGGAAGGGGCGGTTGCAGCATATGCACAGGGGATCCATCTAGTGCAAGCTGAGCCCGTTGCGGGGCCTGCAACCGTTCCGATTGATGCGGACGATAGTCCGTCTGCCCTGCGCTATGACTGGGAAATTGTCCATCGTCAGTCGGAACCTCACCCCATAACCAAACGATGGGTGGTTTTCGCGGATCAAGATGAGGCTGCGGAATGGTTTGGAACCTCTTTGGAGGCGCAGGGTGACACATGTTTTTATGTGTATGCGGGAGAATCCTTCAAGAAGGATAATAACATCTATTATATCCGGCCTGAATGCCAGGCTGATTATCATGCTCTGTTTGATGATATTGGGCAGCCCATTGCCTGCATTGTAAACTTCTGGCCCATTACCATGGGCACAATGGACTGGGCCAGTGGACCCAGTCTTCTCACACAGCGACATGGGTACGGAGCCGGGCTGTTTCTGGCGCAGACGGCTTTAGAACACGCTTCCATCGCCGGGAGCCCCATCTGGATGATTACACAAAACAGCCAAGCCGTGGACGGCAGTGAGATCCCAAATGGAATGGAACAGGCATCTGTTTGGGGACTGTCTCGCGTTCTCCTCAAAGAAATTCCGGAGCAGCTGGGTGGCATTGTGGATATTGCGGTCCCCAATGACCGTACTGCGCAAATACTCCAGGATATCATCCACGGAGGATACGCCGGAACACCGTTTTTTGCTATACGAGATTCTCAGGTGTACTGCCAGAGGCTCGTCAAAAATAGCCTGCCGGTAGTCTCTGTGGGCACAACTCCTATACGAGGCAACGGCTGCTATGTGATCACAGGCGGCGCAGGGGGGCTGGGTGTGGTCCTGGCGCAATGGCTTGCGGATCAAGGCGCAGGGTACATCGCACTGATTAGCAGAGGCGCGCAGCAGGCGGATCTCTCAGAGCTGCATTCCAGTCTGCCCGCAGGTGTTAAATGCAGGCCATATAACTGCGACATCGCCAATGAAGAGCAGCTACGAAACGTCATTGATGAAATCCACAGAGAGCTGGCGCCAGTGGCCGGCGCATTCCATCTAGCAGGGGCAATCCAGGACGCCCCCATATACCAGCAGACTTGGGAACAATACGCCAATGTATACCAGCCAAAAGTGCAGGGGGCCTGGGCTCTATGCCAAGCGCTTCAACACAAGCCGGTTGATTTTGTTGTGCTCTATTCTTCCATTGCATCCATGGTCGGCACTGCCGGGCAAGCAAATTATGCGGCGGCCAATGCGGTTATGGATTCCCTTGCATGCTTCTACGGCAACGCCGGTCAAAGAATTTTGTCCGTGAATTGGGGCCTTTGGGACGCAGGCGGTATGCGGGACCAAATGGGGGAAAAAGCCCTGCGCCGGTTGCTGGAACAGGGTATTGGGTTAATGCAAAGCGAAGACGCGCTGCAGGCGTTGTCTGTGTTTTTGGGCATGGATAACGTCCAGCAAGGGTTCGCCAACTTTGTCGTGGAACGCTATGCAGAAGCGGCCCCGAATAAAGCGAAACGTTATTTTGTCCAGGAACAGGCGCAGTCTGGCCCCCGCACAGCGGGTGGTCGGACGATTGCAGAAAAGAAACCTTCAGACATTATCCTCCGCATCCAGCGGCTTGTCGGGCAAGCTGTGTGGATACAGGATTATGCGGATATCGATATAGACGCAAATCTGCTTGATCTGGGTCTTGATTCTTTGGTTGTTCTCAACCTTCGCACGAGTCTAAAAAATGAATTCGGTCTGGAGGTGCCATATAAAGAGTTTTTGAATTGCAGGACCATTCGCACTTTGGCTGCGCTTTTGGGCGATGTGCAAACGTCTGCAGCCGATACCGGCGAGAATGAGTTTGGCGCACGGCAAGCGCTTGCCATGCCTTCCCCGCATAAGATAGAAATAACAGCCGCGCCAGATTCTTCTGATTTCGACCAGACGGTCCGTGCGATTCAAATGCATGTCGGCCAGGCTGTCATGATTGAAGAGTATGAGGGAATCGATATTGATGAAAACCTGCTGGATTTAGGGTTGGATTCTCTGATTATTGTTAGCCTGCGAGCAACCCTCAAAAAGGAGTTCGATATTGAAATTCCATTTAAGGAATTTTTGAACTGTCGTACGATCCGTAAGCTTGCAAATCTGATAATTGCGATGCGTTCACCGGATCCGGACCCGGACCCGAATGAGGAGAAGCAGACCTCTCCGAAGGCGCAAGAGGCGGCATCGGATTTTGCGCTGACGGATGTGCAGCATGCGTATTGGGTAGGGCGCGGAAACCAGTTTGCGTTGGGAGGTGTCTCCTGTCATCTGTATGTGGAAGTCAATGTAAAGGATGTAGATATTAGCAGGCTGAACAGCGCGGTGAACAGGCTGATCGAACGCCATGAGATGCTGCGGGCCGTTTTCTCGGAACAAGGACGGCAAAGGGTTCTTCCAAATTACCCGCCATATGAGATAGTGCTCACTGACTGCCGGGCGATGGATGATGAAGAGAGAACCCGGCAATTGCGTGTCAGCCGCGAGGAACTATCCCATGCCGTGCATAATAGCGTATCCGGCCCTTTATATGCGATACGCGCGTTTCAGCTGGATCAGCAATGGATGCAGCTCCATATCAGCCTGGATATGCTTGTTGCGGACGGATACAGCTTCAATATCCTGCTGAAAGACCTGTATGCCTATTATATGGATGGCGGCCAAGCTTTGCCGACGTTGTCCTATACGTTCCTGGACTATATCCAGCAGGACGCGCAGACCAAACAGAGCGCAGAATATCAGCAGGCTCTTGCTTACTGGGAGTATAAGGTCCAACGATTGCCATCGGCGCCGCCGCTTCCACTGGCGTGCGATCCGCAGTCGATTGCCAACCCAATTTTTATCCGCAAAAAGGAGACTTTGCCCCAGGAGGTTTGGGGTGTGCTGAAAAAACTGGCCGCAGGAAACGGATTAACCGCATCCGGATTGCTGCTTGGGGCGTTTGCATACATAGTGCGCAAATGGTGTGGGCAAGATGAGTTCTCCCTGATGATGACATTGTTTAACCGCAAGCCGTTCCACCCGCAGGTGAACGAAATTGTCGGGGATTTCACCTCGTTGATCGCTTTGGGCGTTCAGATCAATCCCAAACACAGCTTTCTCGACAACGCCCGGAATATCCAGGCTGCGTTCTGGGAGGACATGGAAAACAGTGCGGTTTCAGGGGTTGAGGTGTTGCGGATGAAGGCAAAACACAGCGGGCAGGTCCATGATACAATCCCCGTTGTCTTTACCAGCGTGCTCCCTTATAGCACACAATCGGGAGGTGGCGGTTCCACCATTGACGTGCCTGCGGAATTTGAACCGAAGCTTGTGTATGGGATTTCGCAAACGCCCCAGGTTTGGATCGACTTCCAAATTTTTGAGAATGATGGGGCTCTGACCTACAATTGGGATACTGTCGAGGAGGTCTTTATCCCAGAGATGCTTGATGATATGTTTACAGCGTATCATCAGCTGCTTGCCGATCTGGCGGATGGCGGCGGCGTGTGGCAGGCCGCCGATCCAGTCTGTATTCCGGAGCGGCAGTCTAAGCAGCGATTGGAAATCAACCATGCACAGCAAGCAGTCCCTGAAATGCTGTTGCATGAGCTGTTTTTTAAACATGCAGCAGCTGCTCCGGAACGGGCTGCTCTGCTGCAGGAACAACGGACTGTTACTTACGGAGAGTTGGCCGATCAAGGCCGTGGAGTGGGTGAACTTCTTGTACAGGCAGGAGCGCGAAAGAGCGATATTGTTGCGATACTCTTACCAAAGGGCCCCGAGCAGGTTTCGGCTGTTCTGGGGGTAATGGTTGCCGGATGCGCGTATCTCCCCCTGGATATTGCGCTCCCCGGTGGAAGGATTGAGGAAATCCTGCTGGCAAGCGGAGCGAAATTCCTGCTGACCAGGAAGGACTGCGGGCATGAGACAAAGACACCGTGTGTGAGCGTTTTTATGGAACAGCGCTTAGAGTTGCCGGCCACTGGCCCTGTCGCCCTTCAGCCACAACCGGATGACCTGGCTTATGTCATTTACACCTCCGGTTCGACTGGCAAGCCCAAGGGGGTCATGATATCACACTGCAGCGCGGTAAACACGATTTTGGATGTTAACCGCCGCTTCAATGTAGGCGACCAGGATAGGGTGTTGGCGCTATCACACCTAAATTTTGATCTTTCCGTCTATGACATTTTTGGGATGCTTTGCGCGGGAGGTTCTATTGTTTTCCCCACAGAGGAAACGCAAAAGGATCCTGCGGCATGGGAATCCCTTGTAGACAAGCACAAGATAACCGTCTGGAACACGGTACCTGCGTTGATGGAAATGTATGCGACTTATCTTAACGGCAAGGGGCGGGCGCTGCCAACGAGCCTTCGGCTGCTTCTTTTGAGCGGTGACTGGATACCGCTGGGCCTTGCAGACACATTGCTGCAGGAATTGCCGGAAGCGCAGATTATCAGCCTGGGCGGCGCAACAGAGGCTTCTATATGGTCTATTTTATATCCCATCCGGAAAATTGACCCGCAGTGGACCAGTATTCCCTATGGCTTCCCCATGGATAACCAGGCGTTTTATATTCTAAACGAATCAATGGCCGACTGCCCGGATTATGTGCCGGGAGAGCTGTATATTGGCGGTGTCGGTGTCGCGATGGGGTATTTAAACGATCCGGAACGTACCGGTGATTGCTTTGTAAAGCATCCTTATACAGGAGAATCGCTATACAGAACTGGGGACTACGGGCGGTATCTGCCGGACGGCTGTATTGAGTTTCTGGGCCGCCGTGATCAACAAGTGAAAATTGGCGGACACAGAATCGAACTCGGGGAAATTGAGGCAGTTCTAAGCCGCCACCCACAGGTTCAGGACTCTGCAGCGGTGATTGCGCAAGGCAATGCAGACCAACAAATCATTGGGTATTTCACGCCCAAGCGCCAGGACTTTTCCAAGGCCCAGACAGATGCTTTCGCGTGTGTTCTGGAAGAGATTTGCGCGCAAACAACAAACCTCCCGTCTGAAGAAGAGCTGGATTTGGTCCAGGCCTATAACCTGGGAATGGACAAATTCGCAGCTGAAATCATATTAGACGTTTTACAAAAGTCCCAAATCTTCCAAGCCCCGGATACCTGGCATCGTCCAGAAGAAATTCAACAACGTATGGCAGTTGTGGGTGAGTATGAGCGATTGCTTCAGATGTGGCTGGATTTTCTCACAGAGGAGGGAATCCTTGCAGTAGACGCGGCAACTGGTTATCGGTTGCTCCGCGAACCGGTAAGGGCGCCCTATGGCAAAGAGGAACAGGCTGGGGCTGAACTTAGGCAAAGCATCCGACACTTGACTGCAAAAATACCAGAGGTGATATGCGGGCAAAAAGAGCCGTTTGAGTTGTTCTATGGGAACGGGCCGCTGGAACATACACCCGAATCCTTGGCGGCGCAGCTCCCGGGAGCACAAAGGGTACAGGCCCTGTTTTTGGACTGCATCGAAAGCCTTGTGAAAAGAAAAACGTCTATTCGGATACTGGAGGTCGGCGCCAGGACGGGCACGTTCGCGCAAGCAGCGTTGGAATTGCTGCACGATCGTGGGTGCATGGTCGATTATACCGTATCGGACGCATCGCCATTCTTTATTGGGAAAGCGCAGGAACGGCTTGAGACTTTTGAGAATGTTTCCTTTGAATTGCTCAACTTGGAGAATGATGATCTTCCCCTTGTTGATGGAGACGAACAATATGATCTGGTTATTGCGGCCAACGCCCTGCACCGTTGCAGTAACCTTCCGTTCGCGCTATCCTGCCTGCATCGCTTTTTGCACAGCAACGGATTGTTATTGGTTATGGAAAACACGTTTGATAGTAAGCTCCAGCTATTAACGGCTGCGGTGGCGGAGGCAGGTTTTTCCGGGCTCGTGGACAAACGGTCCGGAAGCAATACGAGCCTTCTCCCTCACGGTGAATGGGTAATGCTGTTGGAAGAGGCCGGATATGCGGCTGGTGCATTGCCGGGATATCATGCGCAGCTGGCGCTGTTGGGAGCAACGATTCTTGTCGCGCAGAGCGTTCTGGACAAGCCCGCGGTGAAGGATGTTCTTCATTTCGCCGGCCAGTATCTGCCCGATTACATGGTTCCCTCAAAAGTAGTCGCTTTGGGATACATGCCCCTGAATACAAATGGCAAGGTGGCCCGCTCCATGCTGCAAAAGTATGGAGCCCAGGCGCCACAAGAGCAGGAAAATGAGCAACGCCCCGCCGAAAATGAAACAGAGTCTGCGCTGTGTTCAATTTGGAGGGACCTTCTGCGGCTTGATGCAATCAGTATGCGCGCAAGCTTCTTTGAATTGGGCGGGGATTCGTTGCTGGGCACGGTGATGATCGGAAAAATACGTGATAGGTTTGGCACTGAAGTATCGCTGCGAGATATTTTCCAGAACCCCACCGTGGAGCGGCTGGCGGTACATATCCAGGCAATGACGTCCACAAATGACGCGCGGAATTACCTGCCGGTGGTTTGTCCCGATCCAAATCGCCGATACGCACCGTTCCCGCTTACTGAAGTCCAGCAAGCGTATTGGCTTGGGCGAACAGGGGCATTTGAACTGGGGAAAGTGTCTACGCACAGTTATTTTGAAATTGAACGGCGGCAATTGGATGTCCGGAAGCTGGAGGATAGCTGGAACCGATTAATCCAGCGGCATGACATGATGCGGGTAACCATCAGCGGACAGACGCAATCTGTCATGAATGCGGTTGAACCCTACCAAATACAGGTGCTCGATCTTCGTGAACAGCCTGCTGACGCCGCATCGGAAGCACTTCTTTCCATTCGGGAGGAGTTGTCGCATCAGGTGCTATCTATTCATAAATGGCCGCCCTTTGAAATTCGCGCGGTTATTTATGGGGAAGACATGGTGCGCCTGCTGGTGAGCTTTGACAATCTGATCTTTGACGGCAGTTCGATGTTATTTCTATTTGATGAATGGGCCAGAATTTATGACGACCCGGATATGGAACTGCCGCAATTGGCATTGACATTCAGGGATTATGTGAATACCAAGCTGGAATTGGAGAATACGGCGCAATATCAAAAAGACCGGGAGTACTGGTTGGAAAGAGCGGCCACGTTGCCTGCCGCGCCTGGGCTCCCCGTTCGCAACGCCGGAGATGGGGAGGGCTCAAACCGCTTTTCCCGGCTAGACATGACTCTCCCCCGCTATCAATGGGACCAAGTGAAGGGAAAAGCACAGGAGTTGTCCGTGACTCCTTCCGCTCTATTGCTCACAGCGTTTTCGTATGTCTTGGGCCGATACAGCAAATCTCAGCATTTCACAATTAACCTGACTCTGTTTAACCGGCTGGAACTCCATCCGCAGGTAATGGATATTATCGGCGATTTCACCTCATTGACATTGTTGGAGATCGATACCGGAACGGACATGACATTCGCCCAATGCGCCAAGCAAATTCAAGAACAACTATGGTCAGATTTAAGCCATGCCACGTTTGGCGGGGTCTCTGCAATCCGGGAATACACCCGGGCCAATGGCATGACGCCTGGAAGCGCTGTAATGCCCGTTGTATTCACAAGCGCTCTTGGTCTTTCGGATGGCGGCAGCGATGGCTCGGGAATCACCCGTATGGGAGAGCTCGTATACAACATTACACAAACGCCGCAAGTGTGGCTTGATCATCAAGTATATGAAAACAATGGCAGCCTGGTTTTGAACTGGGATTATGTTGCACAGCTGTTCCCCGCCGGATTTATAGATACGGTATTTGCCGAGTATTGCTCCTTACTGGAAAAGCTCGCATCTTCAAGCCGGCTATGGGAAACCCGAATTGAAGTGCCACTCCCTGCCCGACAGCAACAAGAGAGAAAAGCCCTGGAGTCAAGGAGCGATACATCTCAGCGGTTGCTGCACGAATTGTTCGCGGAACAAGCGATTTGCAAACCAGAAAACATCGCCATAATCGCCTCTGGGAAAACCCTACGCTACCGGGATGTGTTTTCAGCCGCTTGGAGTCTATCGGAATGGTTATTGCAAGAGAATGTCACCCCCAACACACTTGTGGCTGTTGTCATGCAAAAGGGCTGGGAGCAGGTAGTGGGCGTTATGGCAATACTGTTTGCCGGAGCTGCATATCTTCCAATTGACCCCTCAACCCCAGAAGAGAGACTGCATTATTTGTTGGCCAACGGGGAGGTGCGAGTTGCTCTGACCCAACCCGACCTTGTGGATAGCCTCACTTGGCCAGATACGGTTCGGGTAATGGCTGTCAGGGATTCGCGGGATGATACAGCGCCCGCTACGGTCCCGGGGCCCCGCCAAGAAGCTGACGATCTGGCATATGTTATCTTCACATCCGGCTCCACAGGAACCCCAAAAGGGGTGATGATTGATCACAAAGGCGTTGTAAACACAATATTGGAAGTTAACCAACAGTTGCAACTGCAAGAAAGTGACAGAACCATAGCATTGTCCAATTTAAACTTCGATTTGTCGGTTTATGATATCTTCGGACCCCTTGCCTGCGGCGGCGCGATTGTAATGCCGGACGCAGTGAGGGAACGGGATCCGGCACACTGGCTGGAGCTCCTTGCCCAACACGAAGTAAGTATTTGGAATACAGTTCCAGCGTTAATGCAGGCGCTGACAGAACGTGGTCAGCCGTTGCCTAAGGCGTTACGGGCAATTCTGCTCAGCGGCGACTTTATTCCTCTGCAGCTTCCTGATAGCATCAGGAGATTGAGCGTTGGGGACCCCGCGATTTTCAGTCTGGGAGGCGCCACGGAAGCTTCCATCTGGTCGATTTATTATCCCATCCATGAGGTGGAAGCCAGTTGGAGCAGCATCCCTTATGGGTACCCACTGCACAACCAAACTGTCCAGGTACTGAATGCACGGATGGAAATGACGCCAGATTATGTCCCTGGTGAGATCTATATCGGCGGTATCGGTTTGGCCAAAGGGTATTGGAAGGACGATGCGAAAACACAGTCCAGCTTTTCAACTCATCCTGGAAGCGGGGAGCGACTGTATCGAACTGGAGATATCGGCCGGTATTTGCCAGGCGGCACAATTGAAATTATCGGCCGAGAGGATAGCCAGGTCAAAATCCGGGGGTACCGCATTGAACTGGGAGAAGTATCAGCCGCCATAGAATCCTGTGCAGGGGTGCGCCAGGCCGTGGTTTCCGTCACCGGCGAAAAGCAACACCAAGACTTGGCGGCATTTGTTGTAGGGGATGGGACAGAGCCGTTCGGAGAAGAAGTTCTGAGAGAATCTCTTCACTGCAAACTGCCGCGGTATATGATACCACAGCATATCCAAATCATTGACGAAATCCCTTTGACGCCGAATGGAAAAATTGATAGTAAAAAATTGGTGATCGACATGCAGCCCAATGCAAACGCCGCTGGCCATCGCCAGCCTATGACTGCCCCGGAGCAGATAATTGCCTCCATGCTATGCGAAATACTGAATCTGGAATACATTGGGCCGGAAGAAAACTTTTTCGACCTGGGAGCGGACTCCCTTCATATCATGCGACTGCAGGGGCAGATTGAAAAGCAGTTGGGAAGGCAAGTGGATATTGTCTCCCTGTTTGAGCACACGTCAGTCAGGCAGCTAAATGCGTATCTTTCAGACGGCCAGAAACAGGCCTACGGGTCGGGCCAGACGCAAAGGGGGCGCAACCGGCGCGGCCGAAGACAGCATGGGCTGCCCACACAGGGAGGAGAGCTATGAGGCGCTATAAGGTCGTAGTATGCGGTACGGCATATGGACAGGTGTATTTATCATCCTTTTTGCGCAATAGCCGCTTTTCTCTGGCAGGTATCATGGGTAAAGGAAGCGAGCGAACAAAACTGTTCGCTCGGGAATTTGGCGTTCCGGCTTACCAAACTGTAAAAGAAATCCCCGATACGGTTGATATTGCCTGTGTGGCGATACGCAGCACGATTGCAGGAGGCGATGGGTCTTTTATAGCTAGAGAGTTGTTGGAGAAAGGCATCCATGTCATACAGGAGCATCCTCTGCATGGACGGGATATTGAGGAGAGCCTTCGCGTCGCAACCCGCAAGGGCGTCCGCTTCCATGTCAACAGCCATTATGTCAATGTGGAGCCTATTCGCACATTTATCGATTATGCGCAGAAAATGGTGAAACATAGCGGCGCACCACTGTATATTGCAGCCACAGCCGCGCCCCAGACTACCTATTCTCTGCTTGACATCATTGCGCGAATACTGGGCGGGGTCAAAGAGTTTGCTTACACCCCGCCTATGTCGTGGAACGAAGCGTGTCTCCAGGCGCACCGTGGGGAATTGTTTCCCTTCATGTGCCTGCAAGGGGTTCTACAGGGAGTGCCCGTTACATTCCACCTGCAAAACTTTATAGACTCCAAGCAATTTGACAACCACTATCTTGCTATGCATCGGCTCACAGTCGGTTCGGAATCCGGGAGCATAAGCCTGCTCAACACCCATGGTCCTGTTGTATGGGCCGACAGCTTTTCCATAGAGGAAAACCTGCAAGAAACATCTTTCCGCAACCGGAAATCGGCCTTTTTGCAGTATAAGAAGCCCACAGCAATCACATTTACCCCGCAACTGGCGCCAAGCCTTGCCCAGATCGCAAGGCAAGAATGGCCTGCTGCAATTGCCAAAGCACTGGACGAAATGGCCGGTGATATTGAGGCCGGTGAAGTGCCATATGGACAGTCAGCGGAATATTTGGGAGAGTTAAGCGCTGCGTGGCTGGAGCTGACAAAGGTTATTGGGGATACGCCGGATATGCGGTTATCCTGTGCGCCTCCGGCGTTTCCTGACCCATTGGAGTATTTTCATTCCATTCATGACGATGAGGTGAATCGCAATGGACCAAACTGAAATGCGTAGGTTGCTCGTGGATATCTGCGGCGATAAAGGTGTTTTCGACAGCCCGGAAGCAAAATATATTTACAGCCGTATCCCTGCGGGTTTCCGTGTAGGAGAGGTCGATTATCTCGTGCTTCCCGAAAACACACAGCAGATTCAAGAGATTGTCCGGCTTGCAGCATCTGCTGCTATCCCGTTAATTCCAGTGGGTGCGGGTTTGTCTCTCGCGGATCTGACTGTGCCGTTGCATGGAGGCATTGTCCTGGATTTGCGGCGGATGGATCGCATTCTTCAGGTAAATGAGACGGATCGGTATGCAACGATTGAGGCTGGCGTAACGGTGGGCCAACTCATGGGATACTTAAGCCGGCGGCATCCGCGTCTGCGGATATCTGTACCGGATGCCCCGCCTTCCGCGACTATTTGTGGAAACCTGTTGATTTATGGTTCTGGGCATCTCTCCCGGTATGGCCCACACTCGGATATGATCAATGAAATGGAAGTGGTTCTTGCAAGCGGAGAGGCAACGACTCTTGCGTCCGGTGCGGCCGGCCTCGATTGGTACACCCGGATCCCCACCCCGGATCTCACCAACCTATTTACCTACTGGTTTGGAACAACGGGGGTCGTGACGAAGCTATCCGTGAAGCTCTACCCAAAACATAAGGCCCGGGGCATGGCAATTTTTAAGGTGGAAAGCCCTGACGACATCCCGGGAATCATTCGGCATGCAACTACATCGGGGCTTGTGGAGGATGTTCTTTTCTTTGCTATGATTCAGAAAGAGTCCCGATTGCCAATGACACTGCTGCACCTTTTCCTGACAGGGGAAGATGCGGGCGAGATAGAAGAAAAAAGGGCAATCTTTAATGAGATGTTTTCTGAATGGACACAGCGTGGCCGCAGCGTCCTACCGGTTGAGCAAAGCCTGTTGCCGGAAAAATACATCAGCCAACAGTTGATGGAGCCCAAATATGGGATCGATGACGCAGTGGACGCAAAAAAAGGGGGCGGATGCGGATATATTGGTGGAAATTTCCCGATCGATTCCATCCCAGCCTTTTACAAGGAAGGTCTGGAGATTGCCCAAAACTATGGTTTTTTCGGACCACTGTACACAATACGAAATGTGGGAATGGGACACAGCGTTATTTACAACATTATGTACCCCTTTAACCGAGCTGACCCCGCAAGTATCGCGCTCACACAAAAAGCGATGAAGGAGGCTACGGACGCCATTGAACGTTTGGGTGGAATTGAATGGAAAGCACCCTATGAAACGCAGCAAAAGCATCTGTCCCTGATGCCGGAGGGATCGTTGGACTTGATGGAGCGAATCCAGGCCATTATGAATCCACAGCAGATTTTTAACTGCGGCAACTGGGTTATGAACAAGGAGGAAAGTCGATGATATACAATCAGGAACGATACGCACGCCAACTCATGATTGATGATTGGGGCCCCCTGGGGCAGGAAAAGCTTCAACGGGCAACCGTATTCCAGGTAGGGGCCGGCGGATTGGGCTCCCCAGTTGCCTATTACCTTGCGGCAGCAGGTGTGGGTAAGCTGATTATCTGTGATATGGATGTTGTTGACATCAGCAATTTAAACCGCCAGATTTTGCATGGCGATGGGAGGATCGGTGTGAACAAAGCCGTATCCGCAGCTATCACGCTGCATGGGGTGAACCCGGAAATGCAGGTTGTACCTGTGCAGGAGCGGGTGACGGATGAAAATATTTCACAACTATCCCAGGGCGCGGATATCCTGATCGACTGCCTGGACAATTTCGACAGCCGTTATACCATGATGCGGGAAGCAGCGCGCAGAGAAATCCCCCTGGTGCATGGAAGCGTCTGGGGTATGGAAGGCAGGCTGTCCGTATTCCATGTGCCCCATACTCCCTGCCTGCAGTGCGCCTTCCCGGCAGCGCCACCCAAAGAAGTGTTCCCCATACTAGGCGCAACACCAGGCGTGATCGGCTCTATGCAGGCGTTGGAGACCGTCAAATGTCTGACTGGAATTGGAGAACCGCTTCAAAACAGACTGCTTGTCTGGGACGGAATGAGTTGTACATTCCGTAAATTCCAGATTTCCAAGCGTGCCGGATGCCCGATTTGCGGACACATCAATGCGAAGGAGGAGGATCATTGAGTAAGCCAACACCGCGCAAGATTTACTCTGACGTCATCGAGCTTACGCCCTGGGAGTTTTGCGAGGACGCGCTGCTGCCGGGACCGTTGCTGCTGCATGCCTGCAATATGCAGATCAAGGCGTTTTCCTATTATTACTGGAATATGTTTAACCGCATTAAGGACAAGCAGGTAACGTTTGAAGTACCTTTAATCAATGTAGATATTTATGATCATCCGGTTGATTTTCTCAATGAGCGCCGCCTGCTTTTCCAAACGGAAATCAATACGGTATATGACAACGCTATGCTTCAGGTTCGCACGGGGGTATTTAAAGCGGCTGACCCCTTTACGCCGGTTGCACAGTGTGTTTGGAACGGTGTGGAGTGCATGCACCGGGATCCCGACGACTGGGCGCTGGGCTCCTTTGACGAGCCCCCGCAAATCAACACGGAACTGGCGAATCTATTGTTGCCTGCAGATGAAGTGCTCACACAGAACCCGACGCTGGTATTAAAGCGCCTGGACGCGGCTGGACAATGGATCGGTAAATCCAACATCCGACACCGGATTCTTCATCCACACTGTGAGTACGGGTTTATGGGCGCATTTATGAACTATACCGGCCCCATATTGAGCAGTGGCAAGGACGCACTGCTCAATCATGCCCAACAATGTGGGCTTCCCATCCCGTCTTATATCAAGAAAAAGACAGATTACCGTGGATGGAAGATGTGGTACTCTATCAAAAAAGCGTTTTTCTATGACGACACGATCGAGGTGATCAGCTCGTACCTTCACGCTGGCGGCAAGGACTATATCAAGCATGAACTGTATTCCGTGCTGCCACACCTGCTGAGAAGCATCATTATCGAAGAATACACCCCAATAGGAGAGGAGAATCCAGCATGAAAACAGATGTAAGCATCGCATCCCCTTTGAGAAAATATACAGAGAAGAATAGTTGCATTACACTTGACGCGGCAACTGTCCGGGAGCTCCTGGAAAAGCTGACGGCGCAGTATCCTGATTTAATTCAAACAATCTGCGAAGAGGACTTATCGATAAAGCCCATTGTGTCTATTTACGTAGGTGAGCGCAACTGTAACGATGAAGATGGCCTGGAGACCCGGTTGGATGAAGGGGTTACCGTATATATTGTCCCAACCATCGCCGGCGGCTGAGAAGAGTGGGGGTGTTCGTGATGGACAGCAAGATGCAAGAAACTCTCTCCCGGCTTCTGGAAGGAAATCTACAGTGGGAGAAGTCTGTGGAGGGTGGAATCGTTCTGTATCCCTCCAGTACGGAGGAGATACAGCGAGTCCTGCGGTGCGCTACGAAAAATCAGTGGAAGGTTATTTGGAGTAGCGGTGCAAACTCCCCCACCGTGCCCCCCGAGGTTATTTACATGGATTTGGGCAAGATGGATCATATTCTGGAACTGGACGCCGGAGCCAGGTATGTTGTGGTCGAGCCAGGAGTCACCCTCCCACAATTACAATCCTATCTTGCAACACATAGCCCAGAGTTGGGATTTGTTCAGATTCCTGGGAACGATGGCGCAACAGCGGTGGTGGCAGCGGTAACCGAAATGCCCCACGACAGGTGTACGCTCTATGGTTCCTTGACGGAGATGATGAACGGACTGGAAATCGTGCTGGGAGATGGAACTGTGGTTTGTATCGGCTCTCGGACTATCGCTGAAAAATGGTTCAATATTGGGCCGCTTCCTGATTTAAAAGGTTTGTTTGTCAATTGGAAGGGTGACTTGGGCGTTGTCAGCAAGCTTTCACTGCAGCTGCTTCCCGTTGCCAGGCAGAGCGCGTCATTCCTGTTTGTTCTCAAAGATCCACAGACACTGCAGGAGGTGCTATGGGAGTCCAGCCATCTGGAATTGGCCGATTACATCCATGTGTTTACCTGCGCAGAGCCGGAATTCCTTCGGAAATCAATTTATGTTGGCGTCCGGGTGGCTGCGGCTACAGAGCGGGAAATGAGGTTCAAGGCGCAGAAATTCTCCACTCTTTTCCAAAGAAGGCGAGACGTTCTTTTTAAGGACAGGTACCCTGGTCAATTGGAGCCTCGTTCCAAAACGATGGATTTGTTCCCAGAGGAGGACTATCGGGAGTTGCGGTATATCGCCCCAATGAGCAGTATTCAGAAAATTGTTTCTGAACTTCGCCAGTCGCCGGAGATTGCCAAAATGAATGTGGTTATTGACTGCTCTCTTGTTGATCATGGCCACAAGGTAATCGTGAGAGTGGGTTGGCGGAAGGACCCGGCTGCTTTGGGGGAAACCGCAGAACGGGAGATAACAAGGGTGTGTCAAAGCAACCAAGGCATCGTCTGGGGAAAGCCGCTTGTAATGACAGAGGCCGGGGCGCCGGCCAACCTCCTCAGTGGAATCTTAAAAGAGGCTTTGGATCCGCAGGCCGTGCTACTGCAATCCGTGTTTTAGGATAATAGGATAATTGGAAGGAGTGTTTGCATTGCCCAATCGGAGTGATAGCAATTGGTTCGTTACCGTAAGAGACCGAGAGGCCCCGGGAATTCGCTTATTTTGTTTTCCATTCGCTGGAGGGGGCGCCTCTATTTACAGGGAGTGGGGCCTTCACCTTCCCCCGGAAATTGAAGTTTGTGCAATACAATATCCAGGGCGGGAAAACAGGATCGCGGAGCAGCCAATTGAAGAGTTTGAAAAACTTGTCCGGGAGATCGGAACTGCCATAGAGGAAAAAACGGATTTACCCTTCGCTTTTTTTGGCCACAGCTTGGGTGCAAAGGTAAGCTTTGAAACTGCGAGATATTTGGAAAGGGTGTTGAATAAAAAACCGGAAATCCTTTTTGTTTCCGGAGCAAGGGCGCCACACTTTCCGGTGAGTCAGCCGATCCATCAATTGGACGATCGAGCGTTCACCGCCGCATTGCAGCGATATCAAGGGACCCCCAAGGCAGTGCTGGAGAATGAGGAAATCATGCAGGTTTTTCTACCAATGATCCGTGCGGATTTCGTGCTGGACGAGACATTTTGCTCGGACAAAGGGGCCCGCGTAACCTCTCCGATTGTAATCTTTGCCGGCAAAGAGGACCAGATTGCTCTGCTGGATGATGTCCGCATATGGGAGAGATACACATCAAATTCCCATGAGATGATTGAGATGGAGGGCGGCCACTTCTTTCTAAAGGACAGCCAAGAGCAGTTGCTGAAGGACATATCGGAAAAACTGATGGAATCCCTTTCTGGGAGGTGCTTAGCGTGCTGATGGAGCAATACCGCACGGTTGTCCATCGGTGTTTTCGGTGTGGGTTCTGCAAATATACTTCTGATTACGCCGCTTACAATTGCCCAATATACGATAAAAGCCGAATGGACTGCTTCTCCCCAGGCGGTATACTTTGGCTCACACACGCTGTAATCAATGGGGAAATTGAGGTAACCCCCGAATTGGGCGACATCCTGTTCAGCTGTACCATGTGCGGCAATTGTGCGGACAAATGTCCCTACGAGTTTCACGAGGAAATTCCGAGGATGATTGTTGCTGCAAGGGAATATTTGATTAACGAGCAGAGAATCCCGGTGAATGTTCGGAACTTCCTAACCAATTACATAAACAAAGGATACCACTGGCCCGCCGCGGGGGATGCGGCAGCAGCGCCAGGCACAGAATTTTGCTCCTCTGATGACTGGCTTCTGTTTTTGGGGGATATGCTTCATTACAGTGATTATGCCCGGGACACGGCATATAAGCTAACAACCCTCATGGGACGCAGCGGAATCCGGCATGGGGTGCTGAAAAACGAAGCAAACCCGGATGGAAATGATATTTATTTCATGGGGGAAACCGACCTGTTTTCGTACTATGCACAGGAGAACCTGGAACAGTTCTCTGTGCTGGGCGTAAAAAAGATCTGCACCTATTCACCCCATTCCTATCACGCATTCCGCACCCTGTATCCAACCGGAACGGACGCGTTCCAGATAGCTCATTATACCGACCTGCTATTGGATGCATGGAATGCGGGAGATCTGGATCTCAATCCTGTGCCCCCAGTTTGCGTTTCGTATCATGACCCATGTTTTTTGACTAGATGGGGCGACCATTCAGAAAGCGCCAGACAGTTGCTTAAAGCAATCCCGGGCGTTTCATTCCGGGAAATGGACTTTTCGGGCAAAGACGCCTTATGCTGCGGTGGAGGTGGCGGTAATATTTATTCCGACATTCTTGGCAGCGGGAAAGGGAGCCCGGGCAGGCGCAGGGTTCTGGAAGCCGAGGCCATTGGCGTGGATATACTGGCCGTGTCATGTCCGACCTGCGCCGCCATGCTGCAGGACGCAGTCACAGACGAAGGACTGCAAAACAAACTTCAAATAAGGGATGTCGCGGATTTGCTTTTTGACTCCGCAACCCCACAAAAGATATAGATAAGAAGAAAGGGTGACCGATTTTGCCACAGACCATAGATGCACAAATAAGCCATGGGCCTTTCCGCCCCCTAAATGCAGAGGTTATCGCCGAACAATCCAAGGTAACGCTTTCCTCGCGGAAAAAGGACTATCTACAAGCATTCACAGAGCACTATTGCTCTAAAACCGGAAAATCAAAAGAACAGACTGGGCAATTCCGTCCATACTACGCAGACCAACGTGCCATATCCTTTTTTCATTTATCGCTGAAAGAACTTTGCTACCCCATTTGGTGCCATTCCGCACAAGGCGCCAAGACGGTGGATATTGACGGAAATGAATACATTGATGTCGCCATGGACTTCGGAATCAGTCTGTTTGGCCATCAGGCGGATTTCATCAAGAAAGCTGTACAAGCCCAATTGGAAAAGGGCTGGGCAATTGGGATGCGCCCCGAAAAAAGCCCGCTGGTAGCGGAAAAGCTGTGCCGAATAACCGGGATGGAAAGAGCAGTGTTTTGCCAATCCGGAACAGAGGCGGTAATGTCTGCGGTTCGCATTGCACGCCATGTGTCGAAGAAGAAAAAGGTTGTAATTTTTTCATCTTCTTACCATGGACACAGCGATTGTCTCATTGCAATCGGCGTGCGCTCAGGGGATCGTATGACAGCGAAGCCAATCACTCCGGGGACAACGCCCGGCGCCATCGAAGATTTGGTTATCCTGGAATACTGTGCGCCAGAATCCCTGCAGATTATCGCTTCCCTTAAAAACGAATTGGCGGCTGTGGTGGCAGAGCCAGTGCAAAGCAGGTCCCTCAATAAGGAGCCAGAGGAATTTTTAAACAATCTGCGCAAACTCACCAAAGAAATGGGCGTTGCGCTGATCTTTGATGAGATGGTCACGGGATTTCGAGTAGCGCCGGGCGGCGTCCAGGAATATTTTCAAGTGAAGCCAGACCTTGCAACATACGGAAAAATCGTAGGTGGCGGCCTGTGTATTGGTGCAATTGCTGGTTCAGCGAAATATCTGGATGCTGTGGATGGCGGGCCGTGGGAATTCGGCGATAACAGCTACCCTCAGGTAGACAAAACGTTTTTTGCCGGTACTCATTGCCAAAACGCACTGGCTATGGCTGCCGCCGATGCGGTCCTGAATAGGCTATTGGAAGAAGGGCCTGCGCTACAGCAGGCGCTCAATGAAAAGTGCGCAGCGATGTGCACCCGCATCAATGTGGTTTTGGAACGTGAGGGGCTCCCGATTCGGGCGCTGCATTTCGGTTCGCTGTTCCGCTTTGATCCCATTGCAAGAGTGGCTCCGGTTGACCAGAATCTGTTTACCTATCACCTCCGGGACAATGGAGTGATGGTTTCCGAGGTGGGTAATAACTTTCTCTCCACAGCGCATACCCAGGAGGATATCGACCATATTGTGACTGCTGTGGAAAACTCGGTAGCTGCAATGAAATCGGGCGGATATTGGGCGTAAGGGATAAGGAGATGAGAGCGCATGACGATTTGCGTTTGTATAAAAGGTGTTCCTGACGATGAGTGGAAGGTGGCGGTGAGTGAGCGGGGAAATCTGCCGGTTATCCGGGAATACCAAATGAATTCCTTTGACGAATTCGCGTTAGAGGAAGCGCTGCGGATTGCGCAGCAGCGCGGCGATGGAACGCAGGTCGTGCTGATCTGCTGCGGCCCGCCGGAGACGGAAGCCGTTTTGCGTACAGCCCTCGGGATGGGCGGTGACAAAGCGGTGCATATTGTTGATGACCCTCTGTTTCAGCTGGATGCATATCGAACGGCCTGTGTCCTCTCCGAGGCAGTGAGGGCATTTTCCCCGGATTTGGTATTGATGGGGAAACAGGCCACAGACCTTCCCTCTCATCAAGTCGCTGCCATGACAGCAAACCTTCTGGGGCTGGCGCTCACAACAGACGCGGTGCGCATTGATGCGAAGGACGCTGTGTTAGAGGCCGACAGGCTCATTGAGCGCGGCGCGCTGCAGACCGTGGAATTGCCCCTGCCGGCGGTTGTCTCAGTGACGAGAGGCATTAACGAACCGCGATATCCTTCTTTTAAAAATATTATGGCGGCGAAAAGAAAAGAGATTGAGCGTGTGCCGGTGTCCGAATACCTGAATGGCTACCATCCGAAAGCCACCCTGGAAATACTTTCGATTCAACCCTTCGCTTCTGGGGATTGCGAATTCCTGGACGGAGATGCACCCGATATCGCGGCTAAACTCTTGGACGCGCTAAAACTATAAGGCGGGAGGAATCCATGTGGAAAAGGCAGTATTCGTGTACCTGCAGATGGAAAACGGCATGCTCAAAATGAATACCCACGGGCTGATTGAAAGGGCCGCAACATACGCTGCACATTGGAACCTTCCCTTATCAGGTATGCTTATAAGCGATCAAACGCCCGATAAGGATGTGTTTTCTGGTATCGGCCTTGACGCCGTTTATGTGTTCAGCAATGGCGGTATGGCGCCTTACAACGTAAACCGGCACGGACCGGCGCTGACACGGATTATCCAGGAATTGGACATTCATGCCCTGATCGGGGCTTCCGGCTCTTGTGTTGATGAACTTTTCCCATGGGTTAGCGCCGCACTGGGAACCACCATGTTATCCCATGTATTGAGGGCCGACAAAGATCGGTTTTTCTTTGCTGCATTTGGTGGTAAAGCAATGGTTTCGGTAAAATACAACGGTGTGGGCCCCTATCTGTTCAGCTGTAATCTGTCCGGCAAAAAGGGCAAAAAAACGGGTGGGACAACGCCTGTGTTAATAGAGCGTCAATTGCCGGATCCTGAGGCGGCTGGCAGAACCATTCGAGAGACGGCGGCAGATAATACACACTTGGACGTCTCGGAGGCTGGTTTCGTTGTATCAGGAGGGCGTGGCATGAAAACTCGTGAAGGGTTTGCGCTTCTTGCGAAGCTTGCGGAAGAGGTCGGAGGCGCGGTTGGGGCAACGAGGGCCGCGGTAGATGAAGGGTTGGCCCCGCAATATATGCAGGTAGGGCAAACTGGAAAGACCATCTGTCCCGATATTTATGTTGCGTGTGGAATCAGCGGGGCGGTGCAGCATCTTGCTGGCATGGCCGGAAGCAGGGTTGTGGTTGCGATTAACACCGATCCACAGGCCCCTATTTTTCAGCACGCCACGTATGGTGTCGTTGGGGATGCAACCCCCATTCTTAAAGAAATGAACAACCTAAAAGGGGGAGGGGCATGAACTACCCATTTACAGAGGAGCAGAAAACAATACAAGCGCTTGCCAGAAGCGTTGCGGTGAACTCAATCAGGCCCAATGCGTTACAATTTGATGAGTCGCAGGAATTCCCTCACTTCCTGCTTCAAGCGCTGGCGGAAACTGGCTTGAGCGGCGTGTATATTGACGAGCAATATGGGGGTATCGGCGGAGGAACCACGGAGCTGACCCTTGTTGTTGAACAACTCAGTATGGAATGCGCGGGAATGGCCCTGTGCTTCGCCGGCACAGCGCTTTCCGCTTACCCGGTCATGCTTTTTGGAACGGATGAACAAAGGAAAAAATATTTGACCAGGGTGGCGAGCGGGTCTTGGGTCGGCGCTTTTGCTCTGACAGAGGAAGGAGCTGGTAGCGATGCCGCAGCCGTGAGCACGCAGGCTTGCCTGGAGGACGGGTACTACTGTATTAACGGCGCAAAACAATGGATCAGCAATGGCGGTGTCGCGGATTACTATGTGGTAGCTGCAAGCACCAACCGGTCAAGAGGCGCCAGAGGATTAACCGCGTTTCTCGTAGACAAAGAGACGGAAGGGCTGAAAATCGGTAAAAAAGAGAACAAGATGGGAATTCGCGCATCCTCTACCACGCAACTGTTTTTTGATAACTGCAGGATCCCCGTGGGCAACCGGATTGGGCGGGAGGGCGAAGGGTTCAAAATTGTTATGAAAACATTGGACCACTCCCGCCCGGGTGTGGCCGCCCAAGCGATCGGAATCGCGCAGGGAGCCTATGATGAGGCGCTGAAGCATGTGAAGAGCCGGACGCAATTCGGTCAGCCAATTGGTTCATTTCAGGCGGTTCAGCATCTTTTGGCAGATATGGCTACGCAAATTGAGGCCGCTCGCGCGCTCCTCTACCAGACCTGCCGGTTCATCGATTCAAATCCGAAGCGATTTAGCACCGAAGCTGCTATGGTTAAAGTATTCGCTTCCGACATGGCTATGAAGGTGACGACAGATGCTGTTCAGCTGATGGGAGGCTACGGCTACATGAAGGACTATCCGGTGGAGAAACGTATGCGGGATGCAAAGATCACCCAAATATATGAAGGCGCGAATCAGGTTCTGCGCAATATCATTGGCCTAAATATTACTTCTGCCAAATAATTGAGGGGGAACGGACCCCTACCCATTTCGTCAGCAGCGAGTCAAACAATCTTTTATCGGGCCGATGGAAATCGTGTTCGCGTATAAATAAGGAGGATTCTAAAGCATGGATACAAACCATACAGCTGATTCGATTGCAGTTGTAGGGATGAGTTGCCGCTTCCCTGGAGCACATGGAATCGCACAATATTGGGAAAATCTGATTAACGGCGTTGATGCCGTTCGGTATTTTACTGACGAGGAACTGCTGGATGCGGGCGTCCCGCAAGAACACCTCAAACATCCGGCTTATATCAAGGCCGGATATAGCATAGAGGGCATTGAGCAATTCGATCACCAGTTTTTTGGTTATTCCTCCTTGGAAGCAGAGCGAATTGACCCGCAGCAACGATTGTTTTTGCAATGCGCCTGGGAGTGCTTTGAGGACAGTGGGCATGACCCAAAGGAACTGGAGGCGCCGGTTGGGGTATTTGCAGGCATCCGCACCAGCAGCTACGCCGCGCTTTTCTCTGAAGAGGAAAAAAGAACAGGAACCGCATCTGGCTTTCAAATCCTAATTGGCAATGACAAGGATTATCTCACCTCCCGCGTTTCCTACAAACTGAATCTTCGAGGGCCCAGCGTCACTGTGCAGACAGCGTGCTCCACATCGCTTGTTGCTGTGCATATGGCATGCGAAAGTATTCGCAGCGGTGAATGTGACTGGGCTTTGGCGGGCGGCGCCTCGGTCAGTGTTCCCCATCGGCAGGGATACTTCTACCAAGAGAATATGACCTTTTCTCCCAATGGCGCCTGCCGCGCATTCGATGCAAACGGGCAGGGTGTCACCGGTGGCAATGGTGTGGGTTGTGTATTGCTGAAACGCCTGGACCTGGCGTTGGCCGATGGCGATCCGATCTACGCTGTGGTTCGCGGAACAGCAGTGAACAACGATGGACAGAACAAAGCCGGGTATACCGCTCCGAGTGTAACCGGACAAGCCGCCGCCATCATCGAGGCATTGGAGGTTGCTGACGTTCCCGCAGATAAAATTCAATATGTCGAAACCCATGGAACGGCAACCCAGATTGGTGATCCAATAGAAATCGAGGCATTGAGCCGCGCCTTTTCCAAGGACACTAGCCGAAAACAGTTTTGTGCCTTAGGGTCTGTAAAGACCAATGTAGGGCATTTGGGGGAGGCAGCTGGTATCGCAAGTTTCATCAAGGCTGCGCTTAGCGTATACCATGGGATAATTCCGCCAAGCCTTCACTTCCAGACACCCAACCCCGTAATTCAATTTGAGAGCAGCCCGTTTTATGTTTGCACTCGGGCAACGCAGTGGAACGATGTGCAGCGATATGCCGGCATCAGCTCATTCGGCATCGGCGGCACCAATGCTCACGCGGTGATTGAAAGCCTGGAAACGCCTCGCGTTGAGCGACCTTCAACGGAACCCTGCTTATTTTGCCTATCCGCTATGAATCCGGAAAGCCTCCGGGAAATGGCCGGGAACCTTGCTGCTTCTTTGGGCAAGGAGGTCAACCATCAGGATGTGGCGTACACGTTGGCGGTGGGAAGAAGGCATTTCCCGGTCCGTATGGCGTTTGTCGCCGAATCTAGTCAAGAGGCAAAGGAAGCGCTCCTTCGATACTGCATTGGCGAACATTTAGATGGGCTTTATACCTGTGTGGATCAGGCCGCCTCCAACGATTTGCTCCACACCCTCGCGCAGCAATATGTTAGCGGTAAAGCGATTGACTGGCGGGATGCGTTTGCTCAAGGTCCTTACCGGCGAGTATCTCTACCTGGTTATGCTTTTGCAGATACAAGACACTGGAAGGCGTCGGAGCAGGAATCGCCCAAGTCACATGAGGAGATCGCCGATGTGTGGCAGGCGCTGACTTCCGTGGCGGATAATAAAGCGTCTGCCCCGGAGTCCACAATGCATGATTCTTTAAATACTGTGGCGGCTTATCAATTCGTCCAGACCTTGGAAGAGTTGGGAGCGTTTGAGGATCCGGAAGAGCATATCCCTCTGGAAGGGTTTCTGTTCCAAACGCCGATCATGCCGAGATTCAACCAGCTGTTGCAGTGGTTTCTGGACACGCTTGTCCGGCAGAACCGGCTACGCAAAGAGGACGATGCGTATTTCGGTTTGGAACATATTGAGGAAGATGCGTATAAAATTGCGTGTGAAAACCTAAACGCGGAATGCATGCGGGCGGGACAGCCGGAACTGTCTCAGGAGTTCTTTGCGTACTTTGGAAAACTTGGAGATTATCTGTCTGGAATGATGGATCCGGAGGAATCAGCTACGTATGAAATGGACTCAGCCAGGCTGGCGGCGCATTACTGCCGGCTTCGTTCCGATATGTCAGGTTCGGATGCGCAAATATCCGATTTATTGAAACGAATTGTAGACTCGGTTGCGCCAAATGGTCGCATCCGCCTTTTGGAAGTGGGAACCACAGGCCCTACCCGGTCTGTGTATGGGCCTGCCCAGCGATTTGAAGGTTCTGTCGAGTATAGCTTTGCGGCTCCAGAAGGCGTGGAATCAAATCTTCCGACCGCTTCGGATGATCTGAAAGCAGAATTGATTCACTTTGCCCCCGGAGAAACATTGCCGCTGCCGCCGGAAGTGCGGTTTGATGTTGTGGTTCTCAACCATATTACCCATATCATTCCGGAGCTTCAGCCGTTTCTGGACGCGTTGATCGGTCACATGGCCGGCGGAGGCATTTTGCTCATCCAAGAAACAGCGCCCGGAAGCGCCGCTCATATTTTGTTGGAATCACTCCTGTGCAGAATAGAGGATGCCGATCTTCGCCCTGACAGCCCATACCTGGACAGCGCCCAGATGCTGCGCCTGATTCTCCCGGAAGAAGAGGAAAGTAAGGGCTTTGAGGCTCGATCGGCAGCGGACGGCTACCTCGTTGTGTACAAAAAAGAAGAGGCCCAAGAGGAAGAGGCCGCGTTTGCGGCGGCTACTTTCTCACCAAACCAGAGCCTACAGCTTGCAGCCATCCATCAGCACCCGCTGCTTGGGTCCCGGTATCCGATGCCGATTCCTATCTATGAGACAACAATACAGGGGTTGAAAATAGACGGTGATTACCAGGTTTGTGGTATCCCTGTCGCCCCAGTATCGTTTTTTCACCGTTACGCATCCGCGCTGGCAAAGGAGTTTTTCGAGCAGGGAGACTGCCGCTATCATGGAAAGATGTTTGCTCCAATTAAGGCTGTCGAGCCAGATACCAAAATCCAATGCGTTGTAGATATGGCCAAAGATTCATCCCTCCAGTTCCGGTTATATAGCTGCAATGATGCGGAGGGAATGAATTGGGAACTGCACTACCAGGGAGAAATAATCTGCGCGGCCAATGCATTGGAAGATGGCGAATTTCCAGAAGCGGCCAGCTTTAATCAGGATGGGGGGATAATCGAAACCTACCCCTCCATAGAAAAACACACGATTGTATACGGGAGCGGCTTAAGGGCTATCAGTTCCTATACTGCTGCACCAAACGGCATTGTCGCAGTTGTTGAAGGATTGGAACAGTATGATGCCCCTCTTCTCTGTGAGGCGGCCGTGCAGGCAGCTTTAATGGACCTGCATGCGTTTTTGGATGGAGAGAGTCCCAAGGATACCTGGTTTTTGGACAGTTACACGGATCTGTATATGAGATGCGAAAGCGCACAGGGCCCTCTCTATGCGATTGTCAGCAGAAGCGGTTCCAGTGACCAGAGCCGGTATGTGGCTACAATATCAATATATTCCAATGATCGAGTGCTGTTGGGCCGGATTAAGGAAGTCGCTCTGGTCCCCTACTCAGCCTACCAGCTCGCTGCTGTATTCCCCGAAACGCAAATTGGCGATAATGCTGAAACAGACCGTAATCTTCTTGATGCGTTTTACGCGGCGGATCCACAAAAACAGCTTGTATTGCTGCAGGACTACCTGCTTGGCGTGTTTTCCGGAATTCTGCGGCTGAATCCGAACGAGATATCTGTGGAAGATGATTTTATCCAGATGGGTTTGGATTCCTTAATGTTCCTGGAACTCAATCAAACGTTAACCAGGGATTTGAATGTCAGTGTGACGGCGCAGGAGGCGTTTGGCACGCCATATATCAGTGCATTGGTTGAGTATGTGGCTAGAGAGCTTTCCAGCCACTCTGGAGAGGCCAAGCCCGCGATAATGAACGATCCGGTTGCGGCTGTGGGCGGAGAAATCGTTCCCGATGCAGAAAGCCGTTATGAGCCTTTTGCCTTAACAAATGTCCAATATGCTTATTGGATTGGCCGCAGCGGCATTTTGGAATTGGGGAATGTATCCTGCCATTTCTATTTTGAAGTGGACCGGGACGAGTTGGATATCGCAGTATTTAACACAGCATGGAACAAGGTCGTACGCCGGCACGATATGCTGCGCAGTTACATTCTGCCCGACGGATTACAGCGTATCCTTCAAGAAGTCTCTGATTATCAGATCGAGACCATAGACCTGCGGGGTCTGCCGGATGATGAAATGCAAGCAAGGCTGGAAAATCTCCGTTACGACAAATCCCATCAGGTTATTTCATCGGAATCATGGCCACTATTTGATATAACAGTTTGTATCTTGCCGGGCTATTATCGAATTCTATTCAGTATAGAATTATTGAACGCCGATGTTATGAGCATTCAGATCATGTTCAGTGAAGTGGATCGGTTTATGCGGGAACCGGACTTTTCGCCCAAACCGCTTACACTGTCTTTCCGTGATTACATACTGGCAGACCAACGCCTGGCGCAAACAGAGTTCTATGAGGCGGACAGGCGATATTGGCTGGAGCAGGTGGAAAGCATGTCGGAAGCCCCGGATTTGCCGTTGGTCAAAGGACTTTCCGATGTAGAAAACCAGCGGTTTTCTACGCTGGTCCGAGAAATCGACCCGGAAGTATGGTCCGAAATTAAAAGAAAGGCCGCACAGCGCGGTATCACTCCTTCCGGGCTTTTGCTTGCCGTTTACGGGGATATTCTCGCCCTGTGGTCAAGCAATTCAAAATTTATTGTAAGCCTGGCGCAATTCAACCGGGTCCCCTACCATCCTGAGGTATTTGAGATCGTTGGCGATTTTACTTCTGTTATGATTATGGATATTGACGCCAAAGCAGGAGATACCTTCACGCAGAGAGCTAAGCAAGTGCAAATTGATTTGTGGAGCCATTTGGAACACCGCTACTTTGATGGAGTCCAGGTTATTCGCGAGTTGGCGCGGGGTAAACGCGCCGGCAATGATGCACTCATTCCGGTTGTATTCACAAGCGTTCTGGGCATGGGTGAACAGAGCGAAGAACTCTACCCGTGGGCAGTATTGGGCCGCGTTGGGTATTTTGTCAGCCAGACGCCGCAGGTGTGGTTGGATAACCAGGTATCGGAGAGTAACGGTACGCTGATTATCAGCTGGGACGTGATTGAGGAACTGTTCCCCGATGGAATGCTTGAGGATATGATCAATTGCTATGAAGCGATTCTGCGGTATCTCGCGGCCTCTGATGAGGGCTGGGATAAGACCTCTGGCGCAGAACTTCCAAACTGGCAGACGTCTTTGATTGAGCACGCAAACGCCACAGAGGCGAAGCAAAGCGAGGATACATTGCCGGAATTGTTCCTGCGGCAACTGGAGCAAAATGAAGCCAGGGCTGCAGTGATAGTCAACGACCGTACCATCACCTATGGCCAGTTGGCGAACAGCGCGGCGGATATCGCGGCGCAGCTGCGTGCAACCGGAGCGCAAAAGGGCGATCTAGTGGCGATTGTGATGCAAAAGGGCTGGGAGCAGGTAGCGGCGGTCATGGGTATCCTGTTGGCGGAAGCGGCTTATCTGCCCATCAATGCAGATTTACCTCCGCATAGGATTGACATGCTCCTGAGCGAGTCCCAGGCGAAATATCTCGTGACCCAGGAGAACGTAGATTGTCCGATGAATGGACTCCCTCGGATTGTGGTTACGCCCGCTAGTCTGGAAGCGCCGCATAGCGGCCTCCGTTCAACTGTAAATGCTGACGATGTGGCCTATGTTATTTACACCTCAGGTTCAACCGGCAAGCCGAAAGGCGTCACAATTACACATCGGGGCGCTGTGAATACCATTTTAGATGTTAATGATCGCTTTGGAGTACAGGATTCCGACCGGGTGCTCGCTCTCTCCGCCCTTAATTTTGACCTTTCCGTCTATGATATCTTCGGAATGCTGGCAGCGGGAGGTTGTATTGTAATCCCAGACCAAGATAATCTCAAGGATCCCCAGCACTGGTGGCATATGCTGGACACATATGAAATAACGATATGGAATTCGGTTCCGGTGTTGATGGAAATGCTTCTAAACGATTCTCACCGCAAAGAACTGTCTTCCCTTCGGCTGGTGCTCCATAGCGGAGACTGGATACCTGTTTCGTTGCCCTCCAGGATTCAAAAACAGTTCCCTTCAGCGCATGTGATCAGTATGGGCGGCGCAACGGAAGCCTCGATTTGGTCTATTCTTCATCCTATACAGCTAGATGACTCGCTGCGCAGTTCCATCCCCTACGGGAAACCTATGCGCAACCAGGTGTTCCGCATACTGAAAGACGATCTTTCAGCATGCCCTGTATGGGTTCCCGGTGAGCTGTATATTGGCGGCATCGGCGTTGCCCAGGGATACTGGAACGATCCACAACGGACAGCAGAAAGCTTTATCGTTCATCCGGTATCGGGAGAACGCCTCTATCGCACAGGGGACTTTGGGCGTTATCTGCCTGATGGAAATATTGAGTTTTTGGGGCGTGCCGATACGCAGGTCAAGATTCGAGGGAACCGGGTCGAATTAGGGGAAATCGAGGCTACCCTGCTGCAGCACCCCGCTATAAAGGAAGTGGTTGCCGATGTCTCAGCCCCAAATGGTGGGGGAAAAACGCTGCGAGCGTTTGTTGTGCCGTCACAGGAAAAGCCCGACCACAGCTACCCGCTAATCGTGTCGGAGCTGTCCGCAGACAATTCCACTTTGCAAAAGCTGGAGGAATCAATACAAGGGTCAATCCGGGGCGGTTCTCCAGACCTTCCGGCTTCCGCCAGTAAGTCCTTCCCGGCATTTTGGGCGTACATGGGACGCCTTGCTGTTTCGGTTATGTGGGATACGTTTGCCAAGCTTCAGATATGGCAGTCCCCTGCCGAGGCATATAGCCTGGATGAAATCCTGCAGAAGGGCGGCATTACGGATCATTATCGAAGCTTGATATTGAACTGGCTTGAGTATTTGGTTGAAGCGGACGCCCTAATATGCGCCGATGGCCGGTATGCGTCCACGACGGCATTTCTTTCTGATATGCAGGCAGAGTTGTGGGATTGTGACCAGGATGATTACTGGTATCCAAAGGCAAAAAAGCTGGGGGATTATTTTTCTGGCTTTGGCCAACAGTACGTGGATTTATTTACGGGGAAACTGGATCCATTGGAACTTCTGATGCAGGAGGATGGGCCTTTCACAGCCCAGACCATGGAACAGTTTAACCCACTGGACGGGCATATGCGAGATGTCATGAAAGCCATTGTAACAAACTGTATGAACGCGCTGGATAAAGACGATACCATGGTGGTTGAATTGGGTTCGCGCGCAAATACCCTGGCTGAGATTGTGCTTGCGCAGATGGAAACAGTGCGCGGCGTGTACTGTTACACAGATTCCTCATCTGTTTTGCTGGATCAGATGAAGGCGCGATTCCCGGAAAACGGTCGGACTCGTTATGGCCGACTTGATTTCAATAAGGATATTTCCGCGCAGGGGTGGGCGGCGCATTCTGTGGATATCCTTGTGGCCTCCAACACACTGCATCGCGCATATGATCCACAGCAGACGCTGACCCAGCTTCAGGGATTGCTAAAACCTGGTGGGATTGTGATTCTTTATGAGGGCGTTGAAAACAATCCGCTTCAATTGGTAACCGTAGCATTGTTTGAAGATGGATTCGAGCGGTACCAGAACCGGCAGGCGGGGTGGAAGACTTTGCTGCGTACAGCGGAATGGGAGGCATACATGCAGCAAAGCGGCTTAACCGTGTTGCAAACATATCCTGTTGATGGGGATCCAGTTTCCATACTCGGCCAGCGACTCCTATTGGCACAGGCAGCCCCCATACTCTATTCCTTTGAAGAAGGGGCGGCGAAGGACTACCTGTCAGCACACCTGCCGGAATACATGATACCCAATCACATCTACCCTATGGACGCATTGCCAGTGACACCTAACGGCAAGGTGGATCGAAAGGCCCTGCGGCAGATCGGAAACACATCAGGGCAAACAGGCGCCGCCACTCAATACCAGGGTCCGGAAACCCAAACCGAGCGAGAGGTGGCTGTTTTATGGAAACAGGTGCTAAACACCAACCAGGACGATGTAATAACCGATTTTATATCATCTGGCGGAGATTCTCTGCAGGCGGTGCAGTTTGCGAATCTAATCAGAGAACAGTATGCTGTTGATTTCCCGTTGCGGATTGTATTCAGCGGTGCTACTATTCGGTCCGTGTCACAGTATATTGAGCAGTCCGGTCAGAGCGAGGGCGATGAATATGAAGAAGGAGAAATCTAGTTTATGACAGGTTTATCTGTACTCCTAAAGGACCTGGCGCAGCGGAGCGTCAGTCTGTGGGTTGAAGACGGCGCCTTGAAATTCAAGTCGCCCAAGGGAGCGCTTGACGATTCTTTAAAGGAATCCTTGCGAGAATACCGCGATGAAATTATCGCGTACCTCACGATGGCGCCAGGCAGCGATCCGGCGGGCAGCTTCCCGTTAACGGATGTGCAACAAGCGTACTGGATTGGCCGAAGCGATGCTTATGCCCTCGGGAACGTAGGCTGCCATATATATATGGAACTGGAAAACAAAGACCTTGATGTCCAGAAGCTGACCGCCTCTTGGAATCAGCTTATCCAGCGACATGAAATGATGCGTGCGGTAATCCTGCCGGACGGGAACCAGGTGATTCTGGACGATGTGCCTGATTATGAAATCAAAAGCTACGATCTGACTGCATGCCCGCCCCAACAACGGGAGGAAACGCTTGAAAGTATCCGCAATGAAATGTCGCACCAGGTCTTTAAGGCTGAAGAATGGCCGTCATTTGATATTCGCATATCCTCCCTCCAGCATACAAAACGGCTTCATGTCAGCATGGATTATCTGTTTATGGATGCGTCCAGCCACTTAATTATTTTCCACGAATGGTTCGCTCTTTATGAAAATCAACATTCTGCCTTACCGGAGCTGCCAATCTCGTTCAGAGACCACGTACTCTATCGGGAGCGGCTAAAACTGTCTCCTAAATATGCACAGGACGTCAAATACTGGCATGACAGAATTACGGAGTTTCCTCCTCCACCGCCGCTTCCCGTGCAACAGCAAGCTGTGACAAAGCATCGGCCAACATTTATACGCAAGGCAGCCACACTGGATAAGGAACTGTGGCAGGCGGTGAAGGACTATGGGAAAAAGCATCAGCTTACACCGTCTGTTATCTTACTGGCGGCATTTTCTGACATATTGAGCGCCTGGTCCGCAGCACAGCGTTTTGCGCTGAACCTTACCTTGTTTAACCGTGAGCAGTGGCACCCGGCCATTAACAATCTGGTGGGAGAGTTTACCCAATTGTCCCTCCTTGAAGTGGATTATTCCCATGAAGAGCCCTTCTGGAAACGCGCCAGTCGAATCCAGAATCAAATGATGGACGATCTTGATCACAACACTTTAAGCGCAGTCCAATTTCTTCGGGATTTAGCAAGGAAGAACGAGAAATTCAACCAGGTGTTAATGCCCGTTGTATTTACAAGCACGGTAGGGTATGGAGCTTCGGATACAGTTGATGATTCTGAAGTTTTTAAGTTTGGTGAAGTAGTGTACAGTATCACACAATCTCCACAGGTTTGGTTGGACTATCAGGTGATGGAATACGAAGGCGCCCTGGTATATAACTGGGACAGCGTGGAAGGGATTTTCCCCGGTTCCATGCTGGAGGATATGTTCCAAGCCCATCATCGACTGCTGCAGGAACTGGCGCAGGCCGAGACGCAATGGGCGGCGCCGCAACGCCCCATGTTGTCCAGCGACCAGTTGGAGCAACTGCGCAAATACAACGACACGGATCTGCATCTGCCACAGGAAACCATGGTCTCCCTTTTCCTGCAGCAGGCAAAAAGAGCTCCTGATAAGGTCTGTGTTGTTGACGCACAACGGCAGCTAAGCTACAGGGAGGTCGAAAATATCTCAGCGGCCGTGGCTTCAAAATTGGTTTCTTCAGGGGCAAAAAGGGGCGATGTATTTGGTGTTTACTTCAAAAAAGGTTGGCGGCAGCTCATAGCTACCCTTGCTGTTATGCGGGCAAACTGTGCGTATCTCCCCATTGATACAAGCGTTCCGTACGAACGCCTGAAAACTATTGCAGAGAATGCCAATCTGAAAGGGTTGCTGGTGGAAGAGGCGACTTCCACTGAATTGTCAATCCCGCAATTGATGATAGATGATATCGGCAACATAGAGCAATCCTCCAGAGCCGCTGGCATAGATCAGGCAAACCCGGATGATTTGGCCTATGTCATTTACACTTCGGGCTCTACCGGATCGCCCAAAGGTGTTATGATTGATCACCAGGGAGCAACAAATACCATCTTGGACATAAACCAGCGCTTCAACGTAGATGAGAAGGATTGCGCTATTGCTATTTCTGCCCTTGGGTTTGACCTGTCCGTATACGATTTCTTCGGTATGCTGGCAGCTGGAGGGAAAATTGTAATTCCCGAACCACTGAAATCCCTGGACCCGGCGGAATGGAACCGACTTGTGCGGCAGCATAAAGTAACCGTTTGGAATACGGTTCCGGCTCTTATGGATATGTACCGGGAATACATGGATATCAATAACGTTGAAGCGGAATCCCCCCTGCGCCTAATCCTGCTTAGTGGAGATTGGATACCGGTAGAGTTGCCTGAACAGATAGGCAAGCAACACCCCTGCGCGCAGGTTGTCAGTTTGGGAGGCGCAACAGAAGCTTCGATCTGGTCCATCCATTATCCTGTGCAGAAGGTCGATGCGAACTGGCCAAGCATCCCATATGGCGTTCCACTCGCCAACCAGAAAATTTATGTGCTGGACAGTGAATATCGGCAATGCCCCATATGGGTTCCCGGAGAACTATATATCGGAGGAAAGGGGCTTGCGCTTGGTTATCTCAACAATTCGGAAGAAACTGCAAAACGCTTTATTACAAATCCCCGAACGGGAGAGCGCATATATCGGACGGGTGATATGGGGCGGTTTCTCCCTGATGGGTACATTGAATTTTTAGGCCGCAACGATTTTCAAGTGAAAATCAACGGACATCGGATTGAGTTGGAAGAAATCGAACGCGTCATTGACAGCTTCCCCTCTGTCGCCAGATCTATCGTGACGGTGTACGCCCCAGCGCAAGGAGGGAAAGTTCTGTGCGCATATCTGCTTTGTCACGAAGATTCCCCCATTGAAGGTAATCAGCTGCAAACACATCTGGAAGATCGCCTACCGCCCTATATGGTCCCGAAGCATTATATATGTTTAAATGAATTGCCTCTAACCGCCAATGGGAAGGTTGACCGGAATGCCCTGCCGGCGCCTGTGGCTAAAGATGTGGGCAGCAACCCTAGACAGCCCGCAGATACAACTGAAAAGATGCTGACTAAGCTATGGAAAGAGATCCTGCAAGTGCGAGATGTGGGGTTGGATGATAATTTCTTCGCCATTGGCGGGGATTCTCTTACGGCAACGCGATTGGTAATGAGAATTAACCAGGCTATGGGGGTGGAACTTTCTCTTCCCAAACTATTCGATGCACCTACCATTATGCAGCTTGCGCAGCGCATCCAGGATGAGAAAAACCTGGCAATGGATTTGTTCTCCTCAACAGACCTGCTCGATGATGCTGC
>Ga0153939_1000048_pt1 | contig 37538 bp, 42 predicted proteins | sample TSNJ023MetaG_FD_104734 | JGI IMG/M metagenome (GOLD analysis project Ga0153939, IMG submission 104734) | Attine ant fungus gardens microbial communities from New Jersey, USA - TSNJ023 MetaG | ecosystem: Host-associated > Fungi > Mycelium > Unclassified | place: USA: New Jersey, Brendan T. Byrne... | reverse complement strand
TTGTGGATACTTTCACCCATCGAGAGACCAAAAAAGTGCGGAAATGATTCTGATGGAAGCGTTAAGACGAACGGCGTAGCTTGAAAATATTAAACGTCTGTGTGGAGCGCACAGCGAAGAGCCCTGCGGAGGCTGCGACCTCTACTGCTTGTTCTCGAACAGTCAGCAAGTTGCCGTCAGTGAAACAGGAAGCCCAACTGCTTTAGCGTTGGGTAGCTCACCAGCTTTTTACCAACCAAGCATACACTCACATTTAACCATCGCCCCCCAAAAACCCAGGCATGCAGAAAAAAGGATGGCTTTTGTAACCCCCGCATACCAAATCAGGCAAGGAACGGCCAAAGCATTGAACATCACAGACAATACCAACAAAAGGAGAATTCTTTCGGTAACAAACTGTATATCCCGGAAATTGTCGCAGCCCATAGCCTTGCCGCACAAGCAAAACCAGAATATACAGTCCTGCGTGACAACATACAGGAGTCCCCCTAAAATCCTGCCGTGCTCAAACAGTAGCCGCAGCGCCCAAGCGCTGAAAAGGGCGATGACAATGATAGTCAAGGCGATTATGGCTCGTCTCCATTTCCTGCCCTTTTCAAGTTCCAATTTCTCTTCGGGTATTTTTCTCTGCTCTTTAGTCGCAAACACATGATTGCTCCTTTGTGTTAATTTAAGCTATATACTGTTTTCTCTCCAAGTTATTACTGAAATAGCCTATGAATTAATATGTCAGAATTGAGAATAAAACTGAAAGCCATCCCGAAGGACGGCTTTCAGTATATAACGCAATTCAATAACTTTGCCGTCCACGGGTGCCCATACATTCTTCAGTAATATAGTCCTCGGAAGACGCTGGGTAGTCACCCAGGGCTTTCGTAAGCCCTCGCTTCAAATGCTAATGGTGTTAACGGCGGCTAATCCCCACTCTCGTGGTTCTGTTTATCATACAGCGGCCTTAAAGTTGTATATTGGCTTGATTATTTTTTCAATCGTAACAGTATTCTGAACGTTCCGTATGATATCACCCATCGGCTTGTAGGCAAAAGGCGCTTCATCCAACGTATTACGGTTGACGCTTGTAGAATAGATGCCCTGCATAGATTTCTCATAATCCTCCATTTGAAGGATTTCTTTTGCCTTTGAACGGCTCATGAGGCGACCTGCCCCATGCGGAGCCGAGTAATTCCAGTCAGGATTGCCCTTCCCTGTGCAAAGCAGGCTCCCGTCACGCATGTTGATAGGGATTATAAGACGCTCTCCTTCACGGGCTGATACAGCGCCTTTTCTCAAAATCTTATAGTCCATATCAATATAGTTGTGGATGGTCTGAAACTGGTCTGCGATATGCAACCCCAGTCCGCTGATAATTTCATCCGCAATAGCGGCACGGTTCCAGAAGGCATACTTTTGGGCAATCACCATATCGTGCAGATAGTCTTGCAGCAAGTCTCCGCTGGCATAGGCTAAAGCTTTTGGTACAGAGGTTTTAAACCGCCCATTGAGATTCCTGATTTCCTGCTCGATTTCCTTCTGCCGTCCTTCTGCTTTTAATCGTTCGGCAAGGGAAGTAACTTCTTTTGTGCGGTCATTCAAGATGGCAACATCAGAATTAATCTGGTTGTATGCCGCATTCTGATAATGCTTCGCAATTTCTACACCCAAGTGGCGGCTACCGGAATGTATGACCAGATAGAGACGGCCTTCTTCATCCCGATTGCATTCAATAAAGTGGTTCCCGCCTCCCAAGCTGGAAACAGAGAGGATTGCGCGAACCTGGTTGACACGCTTCCATATTTTCAGAGTTTCAAGCTGGTCCGTAAATGTCCCGGCAAAAGAATGGGGAGTATCACGGATAGAAAACCCGGACGGAATCCTCTCGTGAATTGTTCGGTCCAGGTCATTAAGGTCAATATTCTTTTCCTCTAATTTCATAGTCAGCATCCCGCATCCAATATCTACTCCAACCAGATTCGGGCATACCTTATCTGTGATTGTCATAGTCGTGCCGATGACGCATCCAGCCCCGGCGTGTGTATCCGGCATGATGCGGATAGAACTGCCTTCTACAAAGGGTTGATTCATCAAGTTGATGACCTGTGATATAGTTTCGCTGTCAACATTATCGGTAAATACCTTGGCGGTGTTATATTTTCCCGTTAACTCAAGCATGAGTTTTCCTCCTTATTAGTTTCTAATTTCAATAATATACTAATGTTTCAATGATGTCAAATAATTTGATGCTATATAGAAAAAGAGAAGGTAAATCCTTCTCCTTTGATTTTTATCCCGCAACAAAACTGCCTTTTTGATGCGGGACAATAAACTTTTCCCAGCATTCTACCGGTGATTTCCCTTTGCCAAGCTTAACGAAGCCGTCACCGTCACGGGCATACGCAAAATATGTACCACGGTCATTATGCTTGCTGGTGATGAGATAAGCCAGCTCATGGTTTTTGCTGTGGATGCGCTCCCATATATGCTCATTTGGATATTTTATTATACCAATCCATTTCTTCGCCATCGCAATTTGCGTCACGGATACCCCCTGCTTCCAGGCACAGGGAGGAAACAAGCGCTCCTCCTTTCGGTTGATAGAGAGTTTTTCTGCTTTCCAGAAGCTTGAGCTTTTTGGCAACTGACGTCAACGGATAGTTGCGAGGTTTGCTAATGCGGATTCTGGTCCTTTTGCGATTGCCGGTGCAGGTGCATATGGGCTATGTGGATGTTTTGGTGGTCAATCATGCCCTGTTGCTGCTGGACAAATTGCTGGTGCTGCTGCTCCGGAGTGATTTGGCCTCTGTGCTTACCGGCGCTTCTGTATAACTCATTCGGCGAGGATTTAGAGATACCGGGCATAGGAGTGCGAATGAACGCGCTTCTTTTTTCTTTTCGCACCACAACAACCAGTACAACTCCGATGATAAGGACCATAACCACCGCTGCGATAATGAGAATCAAAGTATCCATGTTCATTATTTTTTACCTCATATTCGGCAGAATCTCCTGCACAACCTCATTCGATTCTCTATCTGCAATCACCATTGATTGCTTTTGTCAAGGTAATATTTTTTAGAATATCATTAAGACTGTAAATTTGCTTAATATCGCATCCGTTTTGTGTTTTCAGAGGCGTCAAATTTTTAGGTGCGTTATCGTATTCAAGTAATCTTTTCAATCGCAACCATTCCAGATTAAAGAAGCTTTGAGATATCTCAAAGCTTCTTTAATCTGGAAAATTTTTTGTTAATTTTGTCGATATATGCTATACTTATGTATTATATCTTGTGGCAAGAGATAAGGAGGAACCATTTTATGGCGCAACATCTTTCTATTCGTGTTCCGTGGAAAGACAACGGCTACAGTGGACTGGTATGTGACAAGCCTTGTTATAACAACGCTTGCCTACGGCTTAAAAATATATCGGACAGTCGAAACGATGAGTTTGAGGAAACCATCAAAGGTTGCCCGATTGTCGGTCATGAAAAAGAAATTCCCTGCGTGTCGGAGGGTGGCGTATTTATGTCCGCAGTAACACACACACGGATAAATATACATCCTTACAAAGAGTCGAACCCTGAAACCCACGGTCATTTTCGTGAAACAGAGTTAGTCTACCCACCGTATTCGTTACCCGCCCGCCCTTTTGCTTGGACGATGCTCCGTAAGGGTAATGATGGCGACGACCAAAACATCCGCCGTCTTGCTGATAGATATAACATCGACTACGACCCGTCAAGAGAGCCAGAACTGGCTTTCTCAACGAATTGGATACAGGATGCCGTAAACCAAAGAGCGATTTTCAAGACCTTCTACGAGAATGTGACGCCAGACCAGTCGTTGGTGATCCCCTACGCAAAGCAGGTGCCGTTCATCGACGATGCAAAGCGTGTCGTTATGGGCATAGGTTTTGTGAAGTCTGTAACCGAACCGCCGGACCACAACCACACGGCGGATGGCGTTCTTCGCTCTATTCTGTGGGAAACGATGATAGGTCATTCCATTCGGAACGACCGAAAAGATGGTTTTCTTCTACCGTACCAAGAAATGATGGAATACGCCGAAGCACACCCAGACTTTGACATACGAACCGTCACAGTCTTTGCTGAGGACGAGTATTTCGAAGAATTTTCATACGCCACCGAGCAGTTGTCCTATGATGCTGTCATAAGCGTTTTGCTGCAAACACTGAAAGCCTTGGAAATTATCAAAAATTACATCCCGGGCAACTGGCAGGAATGTATTGACTGGACAAATGCACGGCTTAATGAGGTGTGGCTGGATCGGGGCACTTTCCCCGGTCTTGGTGCAATGCTTTGCGCAATCGGCTTTAAATTTGGAGTTGTGTTGGCTAATGAAATCAAAAATATAATCAGTGAAGAAGATAGTTATGACGAGTTCTTACTAAAATCCTTAAAAAATCCAAAAGACTACTTTCGCTCTGAGATTGCGAATTCAATTGGGAAAACAGAGCTAGGAGCTCTATCCGCGCTTTCTGTGGATCGTAAAACTCTTTTTTGGATTCTCGCCCGTCTGTCACTGAATGCAGAGCAGGCTAATGTCCTGTTTAATGGCGAGTACAGGCAAAGGGCAAGGATTGAATGCACGGATCGTGAAATCATTGAGAATCCGTACTTGCTTTATGAATGCACGCGATTAAGTCCTGATGAACTCAAAATTGCTGTTCGCAAGGTGGATATGGCGGTGTTTCCGCCCCGAGAACTGCGTGAGACCCACCCTCTTTCTGCTCCGACAGCCTTGGATTCTGAAAATGATGAGCGCCGTATAAGGGCTATCGCTATTAGCGTATTGGAGCAGCAAGCCTTAAACGGGCACACCGTATACCCACAAGGCAAGCTTATTATTGACATCAATGAATTGCCCATAGAACCGGGATGTCGGGTGTCAGGCGACGTTTTTAAAAGCATACAGAGCTTTCTTTCGGATGAATTGATACCTGTAGATTGTGCAGATGGCACCGTCGCCTATCAACTTAGCCGACTGGCTCAGATTGATGATGTTATCCGGAAATCTGTGAACAAGCGAGTAAATGCCAATCGGCACATTATCTCCGAAGATTGGAAAGAACTCATTGATTCCGCTTTCGGCGCATATCGTGATGATGAATCCGAGAAACGCGCTCGCGAGGAAAAAGCCGCTATTCTCAAAGAACTTGCTGAGGCTCGTCTATCCGTTCTGGTTGGAGGAGCCGGTACCGGCAAGACCACGCTACTATCGCTATTATGCAAGTCTCCGCAAATTCGCGATGGCGGTGTACTATTACTTGCTCCGACTGGGAAAGCCAGAGTAAGAATGAGCCAAGCTATGCAACAACAGGGGGTTTCGAGCAATGCCAAAACCGTTGCACAGTTTCTTATCCAAAATGGCCGTTTTGACTATAATACCATGCGTTATCAGTTATCTGAATTCCAAGCTAAGGATGTACCGTTTACCGTTATTATAGATGAATGCTCCATGCTTACAGAGGAGATGTTCGGCGCGCTATTGCAATCGCTAAAGAAAGCACAACGCATCATCTTCGTAGGCGACCCAAATCAGTTGCCGCCTATTGGGGCGGGCAGACCCTTTGTCGACCTTGTTCGTTATCTCAAAAAAGACATACCAGCGTTCCCTCGTGTCGGGAAAAGCTATGGTGAGCTGACCGTGACCCGTCGCCAGAAAAACAAAAACGGTGAGGTACGAACTGACACAGCTCTTGCTGAATGGTATTCTGACGTCGATGCGGAACTGGACGATGAGATATTTATACGGTTGCAAGGCAATAACTGCGGTGCGAATATCACTTTCAAAACATGGTCTACGCCTGAGGAACTTGAAACACTTGTCCTGAAAACTGTCGCTGAAGAAGTCGGCATGGAAAATGCGGACGATACGGACGGTTTTAACACTAGTCTTGGTGGTACGGTCGGGCAGTACACCTACTTCAACATTGGATGCGCCGAAAAATCTGAAAGTTGGCAGGTTCTCGCTCCAATACGTGGGTTGCCCCATGGCGTCGCAAACATAAATCACATCATTCACGGAAAATATCGTGAAAACTATATCAAGCTGGCAAAAGAATCAGCTTTTTGGCGGCGTAAGATTCCACGTCCTTTTGGACCGGAAGGGATTGTATACGGAGACAAAGTAATAAATGTCGCCAATGGAAAGCGCCAAGCATATCCCGACAATAGTGATGCAATACATTATGTTGCAAATGGAGAAATTGGGGTGGCATTTTCGAACTGGGTTAAAAAAGATGACACTGCAAAAATTCGAAATATGAAGCTCGGCGGCGTGAAGGTGGAGTTTTCTTCACAGCGCGGTTATTCTTATCAGTACGGAGGCAGAGATTTTGGGGAGGAAACCGAGGCTGTCCTTGAACTCGCTTATGCCTTAACCGTTCACAAAGCACAAGGAAGCGAGTTTGGCAAGGTTATTCTGGTTATAAGTGAACCGTGCGGTTTGCTTTCCAAAGAGCTACTATATACGGCAATCACACGGCAAACCGAGCGGCTGGTTATTCTCTATAATGCAGAAGCTTATCATTTGAGAAATTACTCATCAAAGGCGTTCTCCGATATTGCCCGCCGTTTCACCTGTCTTTTCGAGAAGCCCGAAATAATCGAATTTAAGCAGCGTTATTACGAAGCCTCGCTAATTCACAAGACTCTCAAAGGTGAATTGGTGCGCTCAAAGTCTGAGGTCATTATCGCTAATATGCTTTTTGAAGCGGATATCCCTTACGAATACGAAAAAGAACTGTCTCTCGGAGAAAATGGAGTGCGGATTCCCGACTTCACAATCGACGATGCAGAAAGCGGTACTCTATTTTACTGGGAGCATTGTGGCATGATGTTGGACAGGCATTACCGCCAGCGTTGGGAGGAAAAGAAAGCTGTCTATGCAAAGCACGGTATTGTAGAAGGAGAAAACTTAATCGTGTCTTATGATGACATGAATGGCAGCATCGATTCCGTGGCAATAAAGGCTCTCATAGAGAAATATTTGCAGTAAAAACCTAAATACATAACGAGGCTGACAATGATGGATAAACAACAGGAAATATATTTCGACGAACTTCACGCTGACAGACAAGACAGTTATGAAACGTTTAAAAAGCCTTCGATGCAAGGCGTCTGGAAAAGCATCATCGAAAAATACTCGCAGCCCGCACACTTTGTGTACGAATTGCTCCAAAATGCTGACGACGCGGAAGCGGAGTCTGCTCGTTTTGAGTTATATGCGGACAGGCTGATCTTTGCGCATGATGGCAAACGACGTTTTTTTGTGTCAGACCCATCTACCGAGGATGTTGACAGGGATGCCAAAAAACTAGGGCACATTAACGCAATCACATCGGTTGGGTTGTCGACAAAGACTGATAGCGGTACTATCGGGAAATTTGGAGTAGGCTTCAAATCAGTATTTTCGTACACGAATACCCCCGAAATATATGACCCTGACGTCTTCTTTAAGATCGAAAACTATATCGTCCCTCAAAGGCTAACACAAGATTATCAAGGCAGAAAGCAAAACGAGACATTGTTTGTGTTCCCCTTTAACCACAAAACGCGCGGCGCACAAACGGCTTACGACGATATATCAGGGATGATACGTTCACTGGATTATCCGTTGCTGTTTTTGACCAATCTTTGTAACATCTCTTTTAAGATTTCCGATACACTCGGCTCATACAAAAAGGATCCGAAAGATGAGCTCAAATTTGACAATACATCCGCAAAATTCATCAGACTCACTCAAAACAACGATGAAAGTCGTGAAGTGCCTCACAACGATACATTGTGGCTGTTTAGCCGCACTTACGAAGAAAATCATACATATTCGGTAGGCTTTTTCATCGATAAAAACGAAAAGCTAATGCCAAAAAAACATAGCGCATTTTGCTTTTTCCCGACAATTGTAGATACCGGGCTGGACTTTATTATTCACGCGCCATTCCTCCTTACAGATAACCGCGAAGGAATTCACGCAGGTGAACCGCACAACATCAAAATGATTTCATTGCTGTCGGAGCTAGCAGCAAACAGCCTTGCTTATTTGCGAGATATCGGACAATCTAAAGCGGTGCCTCTCATTGATGATAATATTTTCGATATCATACCTCATGACGAGAGTGCCTTTGGAGATGTAACCAGTAAGAAAGCAATCTCTTTTAAGCCGTTTTACACCGCTATCAAAGAGGCTTTTGAGAATCAAGAGATCATACCGACTTTGAACAACGGCTATGTGGCCGCTGCAGATGCATATTGGGGCGGTGCCGATAACAGTCAGTTAGCTGAAGTGTTTTCAAATTCCCAATTAGCGGCCTTGACCCGAAACGAAAAGGCTAGGTGGGCGTTCGTTTCGCTTAGCACTCCGCGCAGTGCCGGCAGAAGCGTAAAGTTTGACTATATAAGGGCAGTCGTCGAAAACATTGTCAACGACAATACCATCATCGATATGCTTAACAGGTCATTTATTGAAGATCAGGAAATCGAATGGCTTCATACTTTGTATAAGTACATTTCGTTAAATGCCGATCGCATAAAGCGAGTTAAAGCAAAGCCAATTTTTATTGACTCAAAGGGGAAAGCTGCTGAAGCATACGATTCAAAAGACCAAGCCGTGTTGTTTTTACCTTTGGAGGGAGGTAGCGGGTTCAGAACCATCAATGAATCGCTTATTCAAAACAATGAAACGCTTAAATTTATTGAGCAGATCGGCGTTAAGGAGCCGTCCCTGAGGGATGAAATCTATAATATTATACTCCCGCAATACAAGGACGGAGTCGCCATTGCCACCAAGCCAGATTTCAAAAAATTCTTCCAATACTATTTATCTTGCCCTCAAAGAACAATCAACTCTTTTCTTGATTTGTTGCGAGGTCAAAAGTTTGTTTTGTGCCGACGCAAAGGAGACGAAACGCTATATCGGGCTATGCCAAGCAGTGTTTATTTTCCTTTCGAGTCTCTACCTTTATGGTTTGCCACGAAACCAGAGGTGCTATTTGTTTGTCTTGATGAGTACATCGAATTGGTTGGCGAAGACAATAAAGAAGAGTTGACTTCTTTTCTAACAGACCTTGGAGTCAAAAATATGCCGCGAATAAACGCAAGAGAAATTGCTGCAGACAAAGCTTCCGAGTCAAAGCCCTCGTCGGGTTGGGAACAACATTACCATTTTTACACATATAGACAAAAATGGGAGGAAACGTATATTGATGGTTGCGAAGAAATAATGGTTTCTTCAGAAGATTTTTTTGATAAAACAAAAACAATCTGGAAAGTTCTGCTTGATTTGATTTCAGCAGGTGTGTTGCATCAATCTACACAAAGAATAAAATACACATATTGGTATGGAAATAATTATTCGGATTATCAAATTGTTGAGTCGCCAGATTTAAGGAAGTTACGAACCATTCCTTGGCTTATGAACAAAGATGACAAATTTGTTTCAGCAAGTGAACTCACTGTCCAGACGCTCAATACACAATATGATGTGTCAAACGATGAAGCCCTCGAACTATTCCGCATTTTGGGTATCAAAGATGATAGTGATGATATGTCCGATGATGAAGCTAACATCACCTCGTTCGGCAAACAATTAGGCCTATCTGAGGATGAACAACGGCAGGCCCTATTAGAGTTTGCTAGAAAGAAAAAATCCGAAGCGTCTGATGACGATTTCGTTTTTGACGATGATGAAACCGAAGATGAAGAGGATTATCCCACTTCCGATGAAGGCGGGGACAATACACCTACGATTAGCAAGATATCCGTCAAACGTGTTGGCAAAGAAATTATGAAACGTGCAGCTAACACAATCAAGAATCGTCCCGCGAAAGCGGACGATTCCATTGGTGATACATCCTCCGATGAAGATGATTATTCTAAACCGACCGTAGACATCAGCAAGATAATCGACAAAGTAATGGCACAAGCGGGACTAGATATTCAAAAAGCCGCTCGGCTTGAAGATTTGAAACAGAAGGCGCAAGAAGCCGAAGTTTATTCCTATGGATGGTTTAATGCTTTGTTGGAACTCGAATCGCTGAATAGCGGCGAGAACAATGCCAACAGCCGCGAAATATCCATATCGTTTGTCAAGGTTGAACGAGAGGAAGGCACATCAAGAATCATTGTCTTGAAGCATCCAAGCCGATATATTCCTCAGTCGATAGAAGACCTCGCGGACATTCCTCTTGAATTGTACTGTGGCGCTCAACTCATATCCAAGCCGGCGATTGAAGTTGTTAATGTCAAGTCATACACTCTCAGAGTTAAGCTGCGTACTAATGCTGACGTTGGCGATATTGACCTGTCAACAATTACCGAAGCGCGCATTGTTGCCCGTAACCCTGTGTTCTTGATTGAAGAACTGCGTAAGGCTTTTATCAGACTCGGAGAAGAGAACGGATATGATGACGACTACGATATGCAAGGCAACCTATGTGAGAACATAGAGTTCGTTTTCGGCCCCCCGGGAACGGGTAAAACCACCCACGTTGCCAGAGATATTATTCTGCCGATGATGAAGGCGTCGCAAGATTTGAAGGTGCTCGTTTTAACGCCTACAAACAAGTCGGCGGATGTTCTCGTTCGCCGTTTGATGGAGTGCATGGGTTCAGACCATAGCTACTTGAACTGGCTTGTACGCTTCGGGGCAACAAACGACAACACTATTGAGCAGAGTGGTGTTTTTAGGGACAAGACCTTTAACATTCGTACTTTTCCAAAGAATGTTACAGTCACAACAATCGCCCGTTTCCCTTATGATTATTTCTTACCGGACGATGGAACGCGGCTACATTTGAGTGCGCTGAAGTGGGACTACATTATTATTGATGAAGCCTCTATGATACCGCTAGCCAGCATTGTTTACCCTCTCTTCAAAAAAACGCCCACTAAGTTTTTCATCGCAGGTGACCCGTTCCAAATCGAACCGATTACAACGGTCGATATTTGGAAAAACGAAAACATCTACACGATGGTCAAACTGAATTCTTTCACTAAGCCGACCACCATACCGCACGATTATCATGTCGAACTCCTGACCACTCAGTACCGGAGCATTCCTGAAATTGGTGAAGTGTTCAGTAGGTTTGCTTATGGAGGAGTTTTGAAACACCACCGTGCAGCCGATAGTCAGCGACCGCTTAACATCAGCGACTTGTTTGACCTCAAGTCATTAAATATAATCAAGTTCCCCGTAAGTAAGTATGAGAGCATATACAGACCCAAACGACTACAGAGCAAAACACCATATCAAGTGTACTCAGCTTTGTTTGCCTTTGAGTTCGTGAGATATCTTACCTCGCTCATTGAAATTGCCAATACGGACGAGAACTTTCGTGTTGGGCTTATCGCGCCATATCGCGCACAGGCTGATTTGATAGATAAGCTCATGTCCTCGGCGGACATGCCAAAGAATGTAGATGTCCAAGTCGGTACTATCCATGGTTTCCAAGGCGACGAGTGCGACATCATCATTGCCCTGTTTAATCCACCACCGAAAATAACCACGCATAAGGATATGTTCCTAAACAAACTAAACATCGTGAATGTGTCGATAAGCCGTGCGAGAGATTATCTGATTGTTCTGATGCCGGACGATGATACCGAGAATGTAGATAACCTCACACTCGTCAAAAAGATTGAATGTCTCTGTAAAGAACAACCTACATGGAGCGAGCAACTTTCACCGCTAATTGAGGAGATAATGTTTGGTAGCAAGACATATCTTGAGGACAACTCATTCTCCACTAGTCATCAATTGGTGAATGTGTATGGGAAGCCCGAAAAGAGGTATGAAGTCCGAAGCGAGGATAACGCCGTGGACGTACAGATACACGAATAGCATATTATCCTGTATTGAGATTATTAGCCAACCGCCGATTTCCCGATTCTGTTTTTGGCAAGCAATGTCTGATGACTGCATAATCGAAGATTATTGCATTTCATCAGACGCTTGTTGGGGGCAAAACCGCCCCCAAACCCCTGCTCGGGCGGAGCGTAAACGCCCCACCCGTTAAGCCGCTGACGCGTCTGCTGCGCCCTCCTTTCGGCGGGCTATAAAACATATAAATGCGATTATTTTTCGATTCCGGCTTCACGCCCCGGCGTATCATTTTCACACAGCCCCCACTATTTTGTTCAGGCGGTGGAGTATCTCTTTTTGCTGTACCCATATTTCGTCTTGCCGCGCCTTTATGTCGTCGAGGTCGGCGGAGTAAACGCCGCCCGTTTCGTTGACGTAAGCTGATTCATATTCGCCTCCTTTCTGCGGTGATATTTCCGCTTGTGGTGTTTTGATGGCAGTAAGGAATCTTCCCACCATCGCTACATAAAAAAGCACCACCTCCGTTTGTTCACGAAGTGGCGCAATTCCTTTACTGCAAGCGGATTGGCCGTGTTCGTGATATTGGAGTAGAGTTTACTCCTTTATCACTATACATCTATAGTCCCGTTGGGTAGGTTTTTAATTATAAACCATTCATTTGGGTCAAGCCCGATGTTTATCAAGCGCTTTTTCTGTACGCGAGTGGGCTTCTTGCCATTCTTCATTTTTAAACTCCCGCCTTTTCAAATTATTCAGGTCATACTTTATTATGTCAGAAATGCCATGACAGAAATATTTTTCTATATGACATTAAAAGATTGCAATCAGACTGGTCTAATTTAGTCAGGCGTGGTATTATTGACTTGTAACCAGACTAATTTAGTCCGCACATTGATTGTAAGGAGAAATGTAAATAATGTACGAAACGCTCGCTACAAGCATATTGAAAGAAAATTTTCACAACTATGAGAAGTGCGAACCGTTCTGGCGACAGGTCCCTGATGATGTGGCTATGACTTTGTTGGCAACCGCATATCAGGTTACTGTTGAAACTGGTGAGCCGCGTGAGTACCTGAAGCGTGAAAAAGCCCTGGCATATTTGTCCCAGGGTAAGTCTTTGAGCTTACCCGGTTTTATGCTGCGTGAACACAATGATTTGCCAAAATGTCCCCGCTGCGGCAATTCAATCCCGAAGGGAACTGCGGCGTTGTCCAGGAGAGACAATGAGACAAATGTGTGCGATGACTGTGGAACAAAAGAAGCGCTCGAAGATTATTTTAATAGCAGGACAGAGTGATGGAAGGGATTACTGTGTCCGGCAGAACGAAAATACGCCTTAAGGAGACCCATGTTGCATATGTGAACAGCAACCTTCTCCACACATTCCAGAGCTTATGCAGGGTCACAAGTTATCTCTCCTGGGTCGAAGAAATGATATATACAGATTTTAAACTGCGAATCAATTGTCCGGGCGATATCGCCGCTTTACAAAAACTTGTCCGCGAAGCCTATTACGATAGCATTGGTGAATGGTTGCAAGAAAAAATGAGAAACACCTTAAAGACGGTGAAGTGAAAAAAGGTGTGTATAGCCTGTCCCGATTCTGTATATAATCTAAAATAAGAGCCAACTCTTGTCAAAACCTCTTCTATGTACTATAATGCTTATTGACGGGTTGCCATTATCTCAATACAGGCTTTGGTTTGCGCCATTGCTACTTGGACGACTTAACACAATTTTGAAGGAGGAAGTGTCATGCCCCGTGGAGTAAAAGCAAAAGTAGATTACGCAGCAGAAATCCAGAAAATCGACGAGAGGATTGAGGCGAACAAGGAGGAAAATAAGGCCCTGGTTGCCAAACGCAAACAGTTAGAGCAAGAGCAATCAGAGGCCGACCTTAGAGAGTTGCAGGCTGCTCTTAATGAAAAAGGACTGTCTGCCGCCGATGTCTTAAAAAGTATTAAATAATGCCTTAACATAAAGGACCACCTTGAAAAAGTATCAAGGTGGCCTTTCTTATATAAAATAAAGCCGCCCCGGAGGGGCAGCTTGTTGTATATAGCTTACAATAGCTCTTTATCTTTACAACGTTTTTAGAAAAGAGCAAACCGTGCTTGTATGCCTAGACGCGCTGCGACATAGTGCCGGTCTCCTTTTTATATGAGACTCGTGACAACTCAATGCCATAGCTATCGATGCAACCATCTTCTATTCTGACAGTCTTTACAATTACAAATCCATACTCGCAGAAATCATGAATGATTCTCAGAGTGTCCGTCTGTGTGATGGCGATGATGAAATGATTGAGATTGTCCACTATTTGAGGGATATCGCGGTCCCAGAGTATATCACAAAACACGGGACAAGGTATACCCAGTTTTTCTCCGTCCATAATAGCTTGTTTGATAGTATTCATTGCACCCATGATAAGATTTCTCCCTTGCTCTTATATAAGAAACCCGCTGCATTCCGGGCAGTGCCGTGTGTTACGCCTCTTTGAGAGCAGGCATACCTCCACTGGATGGATATTTCCATCTCTCATGCATACCCATTGGTTTTTGCACATAGATGCCAGATATCATCATCATAATTTCCATATTGATAAATGGCTCCATAGAGAGGGCTCTCAGTCCAAAGATAAACGATGCCGATATACTCTGATTTGGCATTCTGCTTCAATTGGTCGCTGATATCTTCCAGTGTGAGATATTGACCAAAATACTCTGCGCTCAACTCATCCTCAAAGTCTCGCCACTCAAATAATGTTAATGGAATGGTTTTGACCTCATGCAGCCCCGGAGTGCAAAATATCCGAACGTAAGCTGTGCGGTCATTACTAAAGATTTGAACATGATTTTGCGAACCTTTGGAACCTACCCACTCTTCGATTTCGCAAGAATTCTCGGAACCACATTTTTCGCAGTTCCACTTGTATGTAAATGAATTTTCAGGGTGTCCAAAGCCCACATATTTGTGTTCCGTGTGCTCACACTGACCGCAAGTCCATTCTGTGATAATTCTACTCATTGTTTTTCCTCCAATTGTTTATCTTTTGCATGGAACGGCACTAATCCGCTATGTATCAAACAGAGCCGCCGTTCCTTAAAATCGGTTGCAAATACTGAATGAATATTTTCGCGAATGTTTGTGCTCCATATGGATATCGGTGGTAAGCGGGTACGTCGTCAGAATGAATGTCAAGCTCATCCATGCAAAAACTAAAGAACATTTCCTCTCCACAGTAGTCAAGGTTTTCGATTTCCCATATCTGGTCTTCCGAAAACTCGTAATCGTCTTTCATTTTTAGTAGTTTGGTCTTGCTTTCTTCAAATTCGAACACATTATCATCCGATATTTTCCTAAGCAGATACTCCGCGTTCAGTCACGCCATGAGGTGCGCAAATGTTTCCGTTGACGTGACTTGCCACGTATATGAGTAGTCTCCAGCGTCTGATGTGGCAGTCATAGTGTATGTATCATGGTCAAGGTTGATTATAGCCCACATGCAGGCAGTATAAAGCTCGTCTGACGGCTCCACGGAAAAATGATATTGCGTGATGTTAGGCCGCTTTATTTCAACTTTCATGGTTCCCCTCCATTATCTGCTTCATTGCTTTAACATACCATTGGCTCTCAATGTCCAGGTCGGTGATGTCTTGTAGGTCGTTTTCAGCTTTAATTATACCCCACCAGCTCTCCATACCAAAAACGATTTTCTTCAGGTCAGGGACGAAGATGGCGGGATTGCTGCTGTTACCGACGCTCAGCCTTCCGGTCTCACGGTTGTGGGACACATGAACCCCAATCGGGATATCCCCGAGGAACAGGCCGAGATATGTCTTTTCATCGCCGCAGGGCCGGATTTTCACCAGGGAGCCGACCTTTCCGCTAAAGGAGTCTGTCGAATGACTCTCTGGGAAGTCGATTCCGGTTATCTCCAGAGGATATTGTATAAACTTACTACGATACTCCGGGCAGAGGGACATCTTCTTGAATTCGTGTTCCTTAAGCCATGCGTCCATGTACGGAAGCTGCTTCTTCTCACGGGCCTTCCAAATCTCCTGAAGCTCAGAGTTTGCTTTGAGTGTTGGGCATTTGTTGAGGAACTCGTATGAGCATGACAGGCAGCTCGGCCTTGTGTTCGTCATATAGCGGCTTTCCGAGACAGACTGTGCCGGGATGTCGCCTTTATACTGAAAAGATGTGAACCGCGCTTCATTCGTGATGTTTTCATCCAGAAAGAACAGCATATGGTCCAAATTCCTGTGGTTGACCTCAAGCAGAACGATTTCCTCAATCCATTTTTCCGGCACTGCTTTGCTGCATTCCGCAAAACTGATGGCGCATTCCGGGTCGGAGGAGAGATAGGTATATTCGTTTGAGCAGTTAGGATACGCCCTAACCTGTTCTCCGTTTCGTATAAGCCCATTTTCCTGGATGCTGGCGAGATTGTATTTATATGTTGCATGATACAGTTTCATAGCACTGCTCCTTTAATCGTTAGTTTTCAGGCTTTCGAGGATAATCGAAATAGCCTTCTCCTCAGACTCGCAAGGCCAAATATAACAATGCTCTATCGGCTGCATTTGCTCGAAAATACACTCTGCGATGATGCCGTCTGAAGCATCGCCATAGATTTCCCTGAGCTGAGCCAGGGAGTCGTAATAGCCGTTTACGATGGGTTCCAGGCTATCTTCCGTGTAGCAGCCCAGGTCTATCAAGCTGCGCTCAACCAGAAATCTGTCCGGCATCTCGACCATCTGAATCATACTATATGCCGTTTCAGTTATTCGCTTCTGGTACTGGTAACAGTCCGGGTCCGTTTTTACCCACCCGTTTATCTCAGGAGGCAGCATACTGGACATGGCCCCTGTTTCTTTGTCGGTCATAATTAAGGCTCCTTTGTGATTTATTTAGCTATATACAATTTCAACTCCGTTCTTCACTGAAAATAGCCATAATTTAATATGTCAGAAATACGACGAATACAAGAAAGAGGCCGCTTTCGATATTGAAAGCAGCCCTTTGTATATAGCTTTGTTATCAGCTCGCTGTGTAAAAAGCATCATATCTTCCCGTTTCGTTGTTGCAGTTGTAATATTCGAAGATATTTACAATTCTGTCAAAGGAAATCGGTTCTTTCTCATATCCCGGTTCCAAAGGCTGCGCATAGTCGAGACGGTGTACCGTGCCATAGGGAAATACCGGGTTCATATTACATGCTGCGCAGTAAACGGGTTTCCCTTCAGCAAAGAGTTTCCTCGCATTTGCTTTGCTGATGCGGGTAACGTTCCCAACACTGATTTTTCTCACAGTCAACCTCCGTTGTGTCCCCTTTATTTCTCTGTCGCCTTGATGGAGACTATAAACTGTTTGTCGTTATCCAGATATACAACCAGCTTTCCGTCCTCTAAACTCGCGGTAATGCCGCCGAGTTCCTGCCCCTGGACAGAATATGTCGCTTGCAATTCGCCATCGTCGCTTCTGGCGTCATTGTTTATAGCGTCATAAAACAGGTGGAGCAGGGTGTTGATAATCTTCTCGTCCATACCATCTTTCCCCTTTGTAGTTAAATGAAGAACATTCTCGGCAATCCATTTTTCTGCCATCAGCTTGAAAGAAGAGAAAGACTCATCGAAGAAGCGCCAGTTGTTGCCTTCTATTCCCGGATGCCGAAATTCATGCGTGGACAGGTCATAGTTGAAATATCCCTTGCCGTCAGGCGATTCAAGATGGCCGCTTCTGTCACGATACTCCGTCCAATTCCAGCCTCGCAATGTTTCCGCTGCCACTATATCGAAGCCATCATACCAGTTGTCGGAACTATCACAGCCGTGTTCTCCATTATCCTTAACAGCGCAATGGTCAGATTTGCATGCTCCATCAGTGTTCAGGCCTTTGCCGTCGGGCGAGCAAGGAATGGATTCATCCAGCCCACATGTTTGTGCGCAGTCAGTACAAGGTTCGCCGCACCAATCTTTGTGTGCCATAATTCTTTTCCTCCTTTGTGATTAATTTAAGCTATATATGAAACTCCTGTCACCAGTAAATAGCTTATGCTCTTAATATGTCAGAAAGAGGCAGCAAACAAAAAGACCGCCGATAAAACGGCGGCCTTTTGTAAACAAACTTTATCCGTAAACCAATTTGTGTATTTTGTCATAAGTCCAATCTTGCGTTTCTGAGATTGCTTCACATTCCTGATTCTTTAAAAAAATAACGGCTGCGGTCTCCCTTGAGTTATCATATACTTGTATTTCATCACATATTTTAACCAATTCAGAAAGATTATTTAGAGACTTACAGTATCTCGACCTAATTTTCTCAGGAGGGACATCGTGTCCGCCTCTCATAACTCGGCTTTTTACACGGGCTACGTTAATTTTCGGATTAATCGTCAATACAAATACGCCTTTGAGATAAAATCCTGCCTTTTTTGCTTTTTTAAGCAAATTGAGATTTCTGTCGGTAGATAATACCGTTTCAAAAGTAAAATCCTTTTTATTACAAATGCAATGTTCCCGAAGTGATTCCGCTTCCTGTGCCGCCGCAAGGTCAGACGCTGCACCTTCAGACCTCGCTTTGATATCATCCGCGTTGATATACATCCCAACTTTTTCGAATGCGTTTGTGACGGTGCTCTTACCTGAGCCATTGGGCCCAGCAAAAACCATGACAATTGGCTTAGTTTTCAATATCATAGTCCCTCCGTCCGCCAGGGTATTCCAGGTAAGGGACCTCCTTATCAAAGTCAAAGCGGGCGATTGGTTTGCCGTCTGACTGGTCTGTTGCGGCTCTGATTGCTTCGTTTACCCGTTTCTCCGTTTCAATAACATCATTTCCCAATAATTCCTCTCTTGATAGGGTCAGGGAAAAAGGGATTCCGTTTTCGATAGCAACACGCCGGAGATAGATATTAATTCCGCCCGACAATGTTAAGCCAAGCTTTTTAAATACATTTTCAGATTGCCTCTTCACATTTTCATCCATGCGAACCTGTACTCTTACTTCGTTATTTTTTATTGTTTGTGTGTTACCCATAGCGCAAACCTCCTTTAGAGTTTCTTTCACTATTATTATAGCCTATTGTGTGTACATTGTCAACTATGATGTGAGTAAAAAAAAGGACCGCCGATAAACGACGGTCTCCTGTATATAGCTTATTGTTGTTCAGAACTGCGTTGGCTTAATCCGTAAACGGAGAGGCATTGCTCAGGGTTATCTTGTAAGTATTGACGAAATGTTTTATTGATTGTTTCAGATGGAAATGACGTATCCGATGCAAGAAAACCGTTATGAATCAGCCATTGATGGAATTTTTCCCACGTTCCATCTTCATAGTCATCCCGCAGTTTTTTCGGGGTTTCCCACTCACAGTTGTTACATCCGATGTAGTAGTCCCCGTTATGGCCTCCATCGTAGCTTTTGTCGGGTATCCATTCCCTTCCCGAGCTAAGAGCTACTTTTCCGCAATGAGGGCATTCGTAAATGCGCGAAAACGGTATCCTCTCAGGCTCCAGGTTATTCTGAAGAAAACCCAACAGCACATCCTTATTGAAAGGTTTGCTTTCAGGATTAATTGCGACGCGATATATAATCTGACGGATAAGCCCATAGTCATTCCTACTGATTTCAATTTTATCGCCGCTTGGAATATGCAGCTTGTAATTCGACTTCACGGAAGCAAGTCGCACTTTCTCTTCTCGTTCAGCCTCATGGTGAAGGTGGATTTGTTTTTCCAGTTCCTTAATCTGCTTTGCGGACAATTTTGTGATATCAATATTCAGTTCTTCGCTTTGTTTGTTATTGTTGTTCATATTCTATGCCTCCGACTAAATCGTTATCCTGCTCACCCCATAATTTTACAGCATTTTCCATTCCTCTTGTAGTGTGTTCTGAAACTCATAATAAGAGCAGTTCTCGTGAATACACTTGGCACAGGTCTGGTCGTCACGGCGATGTTTGCAGCTTGCACAAACTTTGTAGGGATTCTGAGAAGGAGGATTATTAAGCAGTTCCTCTATATGCCCAAAGCGCTGGTTGAGCGTGTAGAGCTCCGTTATCAAATTTTCGCAAAACTCTTGTCCTTGTCGGTTTCCAGGCAAACACGGCAAATTGTGCGGTATCTGCCTTCACAGTACTTGATAATAACTCCTTGCTTTCCAAAGTTCCGGGAAGCCTTTGAGACAATCTGGACTTTCACGCCGGACGCGTACAGAGGGTGCTTGAGGTTGAGTAGAGTAACACTTTGCATTCAGAATCCCTTCCCATAATCCGTTTTCGCCCATTGAGCGAATGCCCGCCGGGTCATGTTAAATTGCTGTCCTGCGGTACGGTTTTTTTTGGTGCCGTCATCAACAACCTCATATCGTATACAGTCATAATCTAATGCAAAGTCAGAACATCTATATTCCGCTCCCTCTGCGATAACCTTGCGAATACGGCCCTTGCCGTTGGTGTAGGTATGGCCTAAAACTATTTCTGATTTTTTCATCACTTTTCTCCCAATTTATCATTTATTCAGAATCGCATCCACGTTTGGTAATCCGCTTCGGTAAAATGGTCGGATTCCAGTTTACCATTTGCCTTAAGCAGTTTCAAGTAGTCGGCTCAAGCTGTCTGGCTGTTGAAAGGCCATCCGTGTACGGTTACAGCCGCGGGATTGTCCTTGCAATAGCTGCACCGTCCAGGATGCTTAACCTTTTTTGTCTTCTGACCAATCTAAAGCCATACCGCATTTCTGGCAGCATTTGAATCCCCTTGCATATATGACAGAACCACAGTTTGGACAATGCTCGGCCTCACCGCGCCCGTCTATCCATTTGATAATCGGCCTTGCCCTCACCGGCTCCAATGTGGCGGGGTTTACGCCGACCTCAATATAGCCATTTTCAACAAATTCAGGTGTTCCGGTTTCGTCCACAGGGATTATTACATAGTCCGCTTCACTGCCGATATTGTCTCTGAATACCAGCAAAATGCCCTTCACGTTTTCATCGCTTCATGATTTTGCTGTCCACAATGTTCTCTCAATAATCATGCTGCGCCTCCAAGCCTGCGTAGGCATGGTCGTAGAGATATTCCGCGATAGCACGAAAAGTATCATCTGTGATTTCGGGTTTCATTGCCACAATTAGTTCGGTGTGGTAGGCATCGGCCACCGCGATTTCCGTATCGTCAAAAAGGTCGATACCCGTGAATTCTTTTGCTTTTCCCGTGACGAATCTCAGTACGCCATCCGCACCCATATTCTTCGAATTAAACTCGTTAACAAGTAGGATGCGGGGGTTGCCGTTCACGGTTGCTATGTAGCAAAGAGACCCTGAATCATCCGTCCACAGCCGGTTGTACAGGCCGCACAGTTCCTCCGGGATATTGGGGTCATGCAGTTCGTCATGGTCGTCGAGATATACGTCCACAGCAGCCTTGCCTTCATGGACCCACACATCGCCGTCTTTGGCTTCGCGCCAATAGAAAGTCTCGCCGCATCCGTTGCAGTAGTAGGTAATCTGAGGGTTTTCCAGATAGACCGCATTTGATTTGATTTCCATGTGTCTTACTCCTTCGTGTTAAATTTAAGCTATATACTATTTTTACTCCGTTCATCACTGAAATAGCTTATGAAATAATATGTCAGAATGCGGTGGGGAATAAAAAGCGAAACAGGCCGTGGGCAGCGGTCTGCTTCTTAATGAGAAATGTTTTTCGGTTCGGGGGAATAAGCTTAGGCCGTGACCATTCTATATAGCTTATTTTCTTTGCAAAAAAAGCCACTTCGGTTAAAAAGCGGCTTCTGATGCATATAGCTTAAATTTGGGATATACGCACTCGGCGGAAAATGGTGAGCGGAGAAAATGGAATCGTGTTGAACTCAGGGATGTGGTGTGTTTCCCACAATTGAATTGCATTATGGATTATAGAACAGTTTTTAACTCTATTGTCAAGCATTTCGATACTCTCGACACCGCACTCTCTGAATGCAAACACCTTATGATATTCGATGCCTTGAGAAACCGCTTTCCGAAGTTCATCCAAGTCATAGAGTACATCGCTTGCGTACCTTTCGGTCAGCTTAGTGGTTTTACGAAGAATCGCATCCAGAATATCCGATATATTATTGGTTCGGGACTCGTATATGTGTTCCTTGTTGTCGCTGTAGGGAAAGAGAGAACAAGTCTTCGTAATAGTCATCATCGGTTTTATTCTCCTTTTTTATGTCTGCCTATCTTCGATAAAATGAAGGCGGCGAGAAGTGTGGCGCAAACAGTCAGCAACCCTCTGCCTATAAGAAGCGAAATACCGGCGATTTGCGCATAGCCCGTGAGATAAAGGACCATTGAAATACAGAAAAGTGCCCCTGTAATAACCGCAAGTATTGTACTTGCAAACCTTATAAATCTCCCCATATCAAGCAACCAGTTCTGCTGCCCGTTCTCCGAGTTCAGGCCAACAACATCGATTATTGCCGCCTCCGGTCCAATCCTTGTCGTGCTCCATTGTACGGTACAGAACGGAATTGTACCACTCGTTGCGGAAAAAGCGGACATCAGGAATCGACACATATACGAACGCACCGGTTCCGGTGTGTTTAAGTACTGCCGAGAATTCATAGTGACTTTTGTTGAACGCATGGAGTCCAAGGTCGTTTTCCTTGCATATACGTCTCAGGTCTCGTCTCGCATGGGACTGGAATTCTGTATAGTCTTTACCCGGATAGCATCCGGTTGAGAACTCGTGCGTGAGCCAGCTTTCGATTTTCTTACCAGCCATCGTTTTAATTTCCTTTACTTGTTATTTAATGTCATCAGGACCATCTTCGTCTTCGCCGGTCGTTACCCCAAGTTCTTTAAGCCGGTCGCGAAGAAAGCCGTCAATGGCGTCGTAGTTGAACATGACGTCGCTGTCTTCTTCAAGCGCATCGGCGCAGATGAAAACTGTGTCTTCGTCAACGTCTTCTTCTGGAATACCAAGTACCTCCACGAGCCGATAGGGTACTTCCTCGTCAATATACTGGCGCAAGGAGGTTTTTCCTGATGTCTGATTTCGTAAAGCTGTGATGATGTCAAAAATGCTGAACCTTGCCAGCTCTTTGGCAATTTCGAGCAGTTTGACGGCGACATTTAAAGACATGAAATACATGCCGCCTTCTGATTTCGCCTCTTTAATTGCCTCCTCTACTTGTTTTGTGTATTCGTCCTTGCTGATACTCAAAACAGTAGTGGTTCCTTTTTCGAAAAGGTAAGCAAGAGCCATTGGTGAAATAGGGAGCTGTTGCTGATAATACGACAACAGCTTTTCTGAATTAGTTTTGTTTTTCATTTTGGTATCTCCTTGTGTTTTGAATTTAAGCTATATGTTGTTTTTACTCCACATCATCAATAAATAGCCTATAAAGCAATATGTCAGGATTGAGGCTAAAACAAAAAAAGGCTGTTCAAAAGAACAGTCTTCAGGAATGGCGAACGGCAAGCCATGGACTGCGGCCTGCCGTTCATATCACAAAAGGAGTAAGGCTTAGGGGAGTCATTCCTTAACCTTGAGTTTATGATACACCAATCTTTTAATAATGTCAATAAACTTGAGACGCAACATTTCTATATAGCTTATTTTGTTGAATTGTTTTTAAAAAACAGAAGCAGGAGCTGGGATTACCAACTCCTGTCTGCCTAAGCTTAAATTTTATTGGATTTCCTCCGCACAAAGTAAAACTTCTGCGTGTTGGATTTCAAACTGTAGGGCGTCTTCATGAGAATTAAAGAACATATCAATTTTTTTGTTCTTAATCGCTCCTCCGATGTCCTCGGCTATATACTCGCGTCCGTTTATCAGAAGCTTGCTTCCAAGGGGAATCTTATTCGGGTCTACGGCGACAGTCCTTCCCTGCGTTGCGAGGGTTTGTGTGTAGGTATACCCGTCAGCCCACTCCCCACAGCACCTGCTGCATGCGCAGTACGCTGAGAGGGTATATTCCCCCAGGCTTATGTATTCAGGTATTCCCGATTCTGCTTCATCCGGTGTTTCTGCCGCTTCCGGTTCTGTGGGAGGTACGGCAGGACTTGTGGCAGAAGATTTCCTGGATGCATTGCGCAGGGCCTGATGCTTTGCGCCGGGACGCCTGGATAAAGAAAGTGATTCGGGAGTTGCAGGTTCCGTCTCTATATCCTGTTTGGCACCCTCGACGACAAAAACATCAACAGTTTCAGCCATCATGTTGCTGCCATCAGTTAAAACGGAAGTGGTGACAAATATACTCGCCACTACGATGATTGCGGTGGATAACATCTGGAACCTAGAAAGCGCCTTTCTCTTTATGCGCCATCTTCCTGTGTTACGTTGTGTTTTACTCATCCAATTCTCCTTTTGAGTTTAAAATTTAAGCTTTTTTCAATCTCCAAAATCGTCAGTAAAAGCCTATATAGAAATATGTCAGAAATGATGACAGAATAAAAAAACCGCCTCGTTAGAAGCGGCTGTGTTATGCATATTTTTGATATACTGCTTAATTGTACTTAAAGGAGTGTCTTATATCCCTATAGCCAAAGCAAGGGGCTTTACGGCGCGTTAGCAGCATCTGTATAGCGATAGATACCGCAAGTAAGACAATAAGCACAGCAAGCGTAACCAGTATTGTTATGCTATCTATTGCAATAGGTATTATTATGAAAATAGCAATGGACGCGTTAAGGATAGCAATTGCATGTACGATGAGAATTATACATACCGGTATAAATGCATCCGACCACTGCGCTATGTATGCACTCACAAACGCACCAATTACTGCATTGATTGCAGCGGATAAGAATAAAACAAAATATACTCCCACTGACAGGCCGGAGGCAGACAAGGCAAAAAGCGAGAAAAGACCTGATGTAACCAACGTAATTAACGCCAGGTCAAGTACAATTGCGATTAGTGGTATGAAAATAAATGCAATGGACAGAGAAACCCAGAACCCAATGTGATTCGCGTTATTTCTAATAATTTTTGATTTAAGCATAATAATCTCCTTTTTTGATTTGCGTTTATTTGTTGTTTCTATTCTCAATCACTTTAATATGTCAGAACGCATGATGAAACTGAAAATTTACATATATAGAAAAACGTCCGGGATATTCCCTGAACGGTTTGTGGTAATTATTTTGACGGTTGAACTGACTCGCATTATTTTTTCAGAGCTTTATTTTTACAGTGTTCGACAGCGAAATGCAAATTCTGACATGTATTTCCATCCTATATGACAGCTTATATCATAATCCGCCAAGAAAGTGACTTCGTGTCGGTTTTAGGGGCTGGAAAAGTTGAGGGAATACCCCTCTTGTTATGCGGTTTCGGAAAGGTTACTATAAATTTGCCGGCAACAAATTATACGATATGGAGATAAATGTCATGGAGATAAAAACCATCCAAGCGAAAGCACGGGAAATCGTTATAACCGAAACCAAACAGATAAGGACCCTGAAAATTCCGGACGACCTTACAGGGCTTTACGGCGACATCCGTGTGGAACTGTCCCGGAAAGCTCCGGACGATGAAAATCTGATAGACCTATATACCGAACTGATGGCAAGGGAACAAGAACTGTGTTCCCCTGAAACGGCATATCAAACTGGCCGAGAAGCGGCTAATTCAGGCAGAGAGTATGCGCTTATGGAATACCTTACTCGCGTTTATCTGGAGCCTGACAACCAGAGCTTCTTAGCGGAACGGGACAGCTTGTTTTATAAACTGAGCGACTTGCTCGGCGAAACCCGTGGCCTAATGAGCGAGTATAACGACCTGTACCGGCATTGCCAAGGTATAATTAATAATTATATTGCCCAGTTCTATCATTGGGGCTACTATGGCGAATGGCCGGATACTACAAAGTGGAATGTATCATGAAGAGATATAGAGACATGGGGAACAGCAGTAATCAAAAGGAAAAAGGATACAACGTACATCAGGCGCGGCTGTATTCCATAACGGACATGCTTGTTGCCAAGGAGACATTTATAGAGCGAGAGGAAGCAATCCAATACATATTCTCCTGTTTCGGGCATGAACACGACGGCCCTTGTTTTTCCCGTGGTATTATCCGTTCCATCGACCCCGTTTTAAGGGCTTGGGTTTCTCCCTGGGGCGTTGACAACCCGAATGCTCTACTGTATGAGGGGAGCGGGACAAATACAGACATGTGGAAATACGCTTATTATGATATGGGCGACGCCTTCATGTCAAGTACAACCCGGAATGAAGCAGTTCCTCTGGAGCAATTGGAGAAAGAAATGCTCGTGCTCAATGCGTTTTATGCTGTGGCGTCCTGCCATGAAGCGGAACAGCCAGAGGATTGCTTCATGATTTCCGGGATACACAGGAACAACAAGTTCCGGTTGACCGTCATCGGAGAAAGCCGGGACCAGCTTGTCGCAAGTAGCAGGCTACGCCCCGGCGAAAAGTTGGAAGACAGATACAGGCACCTGTTAGAGCAGGACGTTGCTGAAACCCAGCGGCTCAACGATATGCAATGGGAGCGAAAACGGAGAGATAGAGAAGATATTTAATAGACAACAAACAACAAAAGCATTGGATTGTGCCATCCGATGCTTTTGTTATGTGTTTAGAAACCGTTCGCGGGAAACCCCAAGCACTTTAGCCTTGGGTAGCTCACGGATAAGCTATTAGCTGCCGGGAGACAACCCGCATAAAGTCATAATCCAAATGGTACTGGTTTGTGCGCTTGTCTTTCGGCTCCGCAACCAAAAGCCTGCTCTCCAGCATTTCTTTAATATTGTAGGACAGTTCGTTCCTGCTCAACCTCAGTTGTGTGCTCAATTCAGTCGCCGTCAGGGGAGATTGCCGCAGCAGTGCGTTGAATATATCATTTTTTACGGGATTGCCAATGGCCCGTGCGAAGGAATAAGGGGTAATATCCTGGTATTTGTATTCGGCGTCCAACCGCTTTTCAAAGTCATGGCCGAGGAGGACAAAATCCCGTTCGTCGGGATGAAACGATAGCAGCTCCGCATTCATGAGCGATACGGAGACGGTAAAGACGCTTTCACTCACCCCGTCCGCGTTGGTAATTGCCTTTAACTTCTGAAATGTGGACTCTTTTTTTAGGGCTTCTCCACAAGAGTCAGGCAAAGCGGAACGCCGCAAAGTGTCCATTTGACCATATATAGCATCGACCACGCTGCAAAGAGACTGAACCGTATCATCAAAATTAACGAGGGTGTAGAAAAAGTATGAATCATCCACCCGGCCTGCTGAACGATGCGCCAGCACATCAAGAGCTTTCGGGGTGTCCATCCTGAGCACATCATTTATTGCCTGGTCGTCAGCACCGGGGATGTAGTATGCGATAAAGCTCCTTTTCATGTACGGTTTATTATTCAGTACGCGCCGCAGTCTGCCAAAAGTACACTCTTTATACGCCCGGTCAAAAAATATGGTATGTAAAAAGGGAGAGCTGTTTTCCCGATGGGAAAGGAATGGGTACAGGTGGTGGGGAATCTCTACGTTGTTTTGCTCAATGATTTCTTTTGCGCTATAGTATGAAGCCGTTGCTTCGGTATGTGTATCACCGGATATGGTTCCTTCGGCTTCCTCAGCATATATTGAAATATAGTCCAACGTATCATAAACGCAGCCCACTTCTTGATTTATCCTCATAGCATCCCTCCCTCCCTGTATTGACCGAGTTGATGACCAACTAATCCTTCTATATGTAGAATATACCAATGTATCAATAATGTCAAAATGTTTCGGAGCTATATAGAAAGTCTATATTTTTATGACGGAAATCCAGGTAATATGTAAGTTTTTTGCATGGGTTTCGACAGCAATTATTAAAATAATAACAAATTCTATCTTATTCAACATCTATTGAATGATATAAAAAAAGCCCCTTTTGTTTTCAGCAAGGAGCCTTTTTCCAGTTTGATGCGTTTGTTATCTATTAAATGTATTATCAGTGTCCGTAGGTAGAAGCAAATTATCGAGAATTCCCTGTTTTTGCGCCCAGACGACAGCCGATGTCCTATTGTTGACATTCAGCTTAGCGTAAATAGAATGGATTTGCGTTCCTACTGTGCCAAGTTTCACGCCATTTTCCAACGCGATTTCCTTATATGACATGCCTGTTGCAAGCAGCTTTAATATTTCAATTTCCTTTCGTGTAAGCGGGTCCAGGCTTTTATTTGAGCCAATAGCGATTCCTGTGCGTGTTAATGCTTTCTTGCAACTGATGATAATTCTTTGGACGTATTTGTTTATATCCGGCTTATGGAGCAGATTCAGCACCGGCCATAAAAGCGCGGCATCATCTGAGAATATACGAATGAAACTGTGTTTTTGTCCTTCATCCAAAGCCATTTTTAGATGATAATATGCGTCCGGTTCATGTTCCAGGCTATACTCGGCAATTGAAAACAAAATATTGATTTCGATTAAGTCCAAGTTTCGTTGATACTGTCGGCATAACAAGTCAAGGCTTCCCAGGACAAGAATTGCTTTACTGAATTTTCCCTCCGACAACAATGCCCTGACATATGTGATATGCCGGTAAATTAGATAAAAGTGGGACGTATTCAAATAAGGTTTATTCTCTTTATCAAATATTTCTGTTACTCCTTGTATGCCATTTGCCAACCGGTTCCTTAACTCAAAAGCGTGAAGGTTTGGAAGCAGAAAAAGATGCCCGTTTTTTTCTATCAAGGTTTTTAAGCGGTTTGTCAACTCGGTTGCTTCATCAGGATTGTGAATCGCTCTTGAAATTTTCACGAGCAGCACAGTACCCGCAAAATATAATTCCGAAAGTCTTTCTCTCTCAAATTCAGGCATGGTTCTCTTGATTAGTTTTTCAGCTTTGATAAAGTCTTCCTGCTCATATGCGATTTCCGCCATAATTAAATCAAGATGAAATAAGCCCGTTTTATCCCGAACATATTCGCCGGTTTCTTTATTCTTATCGTAGTATTCCACGGCTCGGTTAGCCTCTGCGCTATAATCCCTGACACCTCGCAGAATGGATGGGAGCCGAAGAACGGAAGCACGGGAACGGTGCGCTCCAACTAAGCGTGGAGCATACTCTGCGACATTGACCCAATCGTCAAATTCCTTGTTAAAAACGATATTAGTATCTGGGTCAACGTACCGCAGCCATCCGGCTTCCCAATACAGGTCAATGTATTCTTCCGGGGGTATTGCCAGTGCGCCCGGTTCAAGCCAGCCGTGAATTGTTTGCTGTATCCGTTTTGTTTTGTTGATGTCACCCGTTATAAAGTGAAGCAGGGCTATCCTGACGGCAACCTCCGGGTAATCCTTTAAATCTTCAATATCCAATGAGGTAAGGTAAAACGTTGCCTCTAAATACTTCTCTATTCCCATATCGGCGGGTTTAACTTTTTTAAATGCCTGATTGATACCATAGAAATCTTTTGCCATAAAAAAGTATCGCAGCGCGGAAATGCTTTCGTTCCGCTCATATAACCACCATCCGATATTTACATACAGATTGTTTGCGTCTATGCCGGAATGATATAGTTTGTCTAAAAGAAAATCCCGGAAAACACAATGATAGCAATAGGTATCCATTTCATCCAGTTTTTGCAAGAATATTCCTTTCGCATACAGGCTCCTTAAAATTGAATGGGCTCCCTCAACGCCGGTTGCGTAACGGCATATGGAAGGAGTAAGCTTGTCTAACACGGAGGTTTTAAGTAAAAAATCTTTGGATTCTGTATCTAATTTCTTCCATATCTCCAATTCAAAAAAATCCTTGACATATGCCTTCGCTGTATCATTATAGCTGACGTTCCCGTTCTGCGGGACGGTCAGAATTACATTAAGTGCAGCAGGCCATCCGTCCGTGTCCTCTAGAATTTTGTACAAGTCTTGCCCTTCAACGACAATGCCGTTCATTGAAAAGTATTCGCTTATTTCTTCCAGACTAAAGTTAAGCTCGTTTAACTTAATCATGCGCAAGTGCCCTTTTAACATGAAATCGTTAAAAATTGGCGACAATTCAATCTGTCCTATAACAATGATGCGCCAGTAGGCGAGCATAGCGGAGATGACAGCTTTAATTTCACGTAAAAGCCCACCGTTTCGTATAAACCTGAAATTATCTATCACCAATATTTTTTCACTGATTGACGGGGATACCCGTATAAGTGTTTCTTTTATGAACTTCAGTGGATTTGTAATGAAATCTGGATTACTCAGGATGTTCTCTGCTTTTTCCTGTTCATCAACCAATGACAAAATTGCGGTTGTAAAATACGCCCAAAAAGAAAGGGCCGTATCATTTTCATTGTTAAGGCTTACCCATGCGGTTTTTTTACCTCGCTCCCTTATCCATGAGAGAACCGCCATTGTCTTGCCGGAGCCGTATGGAGCGACTAAGTATATCATTTCATCAAGAGAGGCATTGTCAATGATTTCTGCTACGCTGCGCCTCGGTAAAACCTTTTGCAGCACTTGTGGGACTGAAGTTTTTGTTGCCTTAAAGTTTTTGCTATCCATACCATCTACTCCTTGCACACCCATAAGAACTAAACAAGGCATTGGGAGCAAAACATCGCATTTTGCTCCCAACGCCCTTTGCCTTGCTGTTCAACGCTTGAGTACCTTCCTCCGTTATCTAATGAGGAAAATAGAAATTTTCAATATAAATATTCTCTTCCATTTATAACATGATACAACACTGATGTCAAGAATATAGCCTATGATTGTTAATGTAATGGCGTATGACGCAAACTATACTTGACCCAAGAGGTGATACGTATGGTTGGTAAAATGATTAAAAAACTACGCGAACAAGCGGGTCATACGCAATTGGAATTAGCAAAGTTGTTAGGGGTAAGCCGGACAAGTGTCACTGCATGGGAAAACGGTACAAATAGTCCAACTGCTACATATTTAATTGAGCTGTCCAAGCTTTATGGCAGCAGCGTAGACTATATGCTCGGTCTTGATAGGAGCGAGACCGTATGTTTGGATACCTTCAGTGATGAAGAAAAGAAGCTTCTCCTCAGCCTGTGGAGGTATATTAACGGTGGCAGGAAAATGTAATTGGGTTTAGAACCTGCAATTTTTAAAAAAAATTATTCCATTCACAATTGCATTATATATCTAACTGCTAGATATGTCAATATCGAGCTATGCGATAATCCATACAGGAGGTTATCGTATGGTTGGAAAAATTCTAAGGTATATGCGGATAAAAGGTGGTTACAATCAAGAGGAAATCGCGGCTCTGGTAGGATTGAAACAGAGTACGGTATCCGGCTATGAAACGGATTTCAGCGAACCAAATTATAAGACCGTAGCGCAAATCGCGGACATATGCGATTTCGAAATTGTGTTCATTGACAAAAACAGCGGTGAGAAAATAACCCAGGATGCTCTCAGTAAAATGGATGAGCGCTAACGAAGTCTAAGCAAACAATGCCAACCGTGGCTAAGGGCCGCCCATAACAAACGGTTCTTATTTCTATTGGTGACATCCCGAACCAACTTCCCACCAGACGATATCGTAGAGATTTTCATTGATGAAGTTGATTATTTGCTGTCTTCTTTCTTCGATTTGTTCTTCCTCGCCCAGTGTGCAGTCGATTGCCGTGGAGATGGATACGAAATACTGCATTCCGTTTTCTGCCTGAACCATCACCCTGATTACCTTATGGACAGTTTTGCCGGTCCTGATGATTTCAATGGAGCGGATGTTGCTCTCATCATCCGGCAGCAGCGTCATCATGTCTTCGACTTTCTGTTCATCGCCATCGTGATAGTGATACTGGAGGACCTTTTCATCGACCTCTTCAATAACGGTGCAAAACCAGCACAGGTCCCGGATGATAAACTCCGTGTCATGCGGCAGCGAATAGATGTCGGTGATGAATCCGCCTGAGTCATGATGGTATTTACCTATGTTCTCTCTTGTGATTTCCATGATACTACTCCTTTTGTGCTTTATTATAGAAAATTCTATATAACAAAAGAGTACAGCAGGAGGTAGCCAAAGTCAAAAGGTTTCGGAGCTATATAGAAAACACAAGAACCGTACTTAAGCTACGTTGCTTTTACCAGTCTTTTTCTTTCCTGTTTGAAAGGGCATGAATTGGCTTAAACGCCGGGATGTGATATCATACAATTCCTGGGCGCTGTTCTATTGCGGTATCCCTGTAATTGCCCGATGCAGTATTTATTTCTTCTTACAACAACCTTCAGAGTATATCTCCTTCCTTCAAATTCGGTGCTGTAGACGTGGTGATTTTCTCATATGTGCCCGGCAGTTAGCCGTGGGGTGATTGACGCCACGCTCCCGCCAGAATTTATTGTATCAGTTCATTATGTCAGAGACATATAGAAAAAGAGACAGCGCCTAATACCCTGTCTCTTCTATAATATAGCTTTTTGATATACCCTTCTTTGTTTTATGTCACGTCCAAATCGTCGGCATTGTATTTTATGACTTCCCGTCCGCAGTAAGTTTTTGTAATGCCGTCGTGTTAATAAATCATGTCAGCTAAATGAATCGTTATTTTATGGTTTCTGCCCCGGCCTATGGGTATAGATTTCAGCGCCCATATCAACTATTTCTTCATAAGTGCTCCGTCCACCGAGATTGTTTGTAAGATACACTTCGTCGCCATCTTCATTGTCGCATGCTTCTGCGTGATATGCCACAAGCGCCGGGATACAAACATCCTCGTCAAACATTATAAATACCCGTTCATTGTTCATCTTCTTAAGCTGCTCCAAACCCAATGGTGTTGGCCGTAAGAGGGATTCGCTGCACATAGGACAAACCTTAATTTCCTTGTAATCATGTACGTCGCCAGCGACAGTAGCGATTAGCCGGTTACCACGAATAAATACATTCCAATCCTCGCCGGACAACAGGCTGTGTTTTTTCTTGCAATATCCGCAACTCATTATTTTTTTACCTCCGATTCTTGATTGTCTTTTTGTAATTCAACTTAAGCTTCTTCGCGGGTGGTTAACCTTCTGCCGCATCCAGGGCATCTGCTCCAATCGCTGGTATCCATTAAGCCCCTTGTTCGGTAGCCACACTTATTGCATTGCATAACCGTATTGCACTGCATAATTCTTGCGGTCTCCCGCTCCGCTTCCAGATTCATCTCCAGAGGTACTTCAGGCAGAGGTACGGCAACCACCTCAAACAAAGGCCCTACCTCTTCACATTCATGACAAAGCGCCATAATGCACTTTACCTCATTGTAATAGACAAAGACATCGGTGGAATTCCCGAAGGTTCCGGAGACGCCTTCGCCATAAGAGTCGATTTCCCCGTTTTTACGGTCGAGCAAATCTTCCACCAAAGTAGCAATGTCCTCGCAGGAGATGGAGAGATGCCCAGTGTTATTCTTTTCTGTAAAGGTCGCGAGCTCTTTGAAGAACGCTTTCTTTACAGCCGCTTCGGTATTGTGCCTGCCCGTGAAAGCGGCACACTCATACTCGCTTATTTTCTCCGGAAATACACCGATATGGCGGTTGATAATGATTGCCAGCTTCGTTTCTTTTGCGTTCATTGTGTTTAACATTTTTACTCGTTCCTTTATGTATATTTAAGCTATATACAATTTTCTCCGTATCGTCGATAAATAGCTTATATTGAATTATGTAAGAAATGATTTAAAAACAAAAAAAAGCAGAAGCCTGTATTGGCCTTCTGCTTTTTTATGTGTGTTTGCTATTATGATTTGTCCGCAACTTTTGCCATGGTAAAGGTGTGTACATAGAGATTGTAGTCTTTATATCTCTTATTTAGTCTTATCCAGAAGTTTGCATACTCGCCGTTGATGTAGAAATTGTATTCGTTGGAGCCTTCTTTCACCTCCGCTTCGGGGTGGCTGTCACAAAAGGCGAAGAGCTTATTCAGGCCGTCTTTACCTTCGAAAAGGTCTTCAACCAGATAACCGCATACCGCTTCCATTTCTGATTTTAGCCCCGGCGTTTTCAGGTGTTCATTACAAGGGAAGTAATTCGGCCACCATTTATAGCCGTCATGGTCTGCCCGGAGATGCCCAACCTTTTGAGCAGGTTGCTCGCTGGAGTTGATATCATCTCTGCCCTTGGCTTTTTTCTCCCATACCTCATCGAAGTTACATTGTGTTAAAAGTTCAACTTTCATGTTGTTTTTCCTTTCGTGTTTCGTTGCCGGAATCAGAGTATGCTTTCTGCTATTCTTTTTCTACAATACACCAAGTTTTTAATAATGTCAATGCGCTGCGGCGAAATGATTTCTATATAAGTTGTTTTAGCGGTGTCTTGAATTATATATCTTAGTCAGCTCGTTATCCGTATTGCCATTTGAAAAGTCGATATTCTTATACTCAGGATGATCCGGTATTTCAGTGATTATTTCACTGTAGGCTTTTTTGGCTTGACCGGGTGTCGAGGGGACGCCTGCGTATATCCTGTTTTCTACATATCCGTAGGCACATTTCCCCCGGAACGGCTTACCACCGGTCACATGGGCATGAATCCATTTGGCGTAAGTCTCTCTGTCAAATGAAATGTATTTGCCCTGAAGGTTGGTATTTAAGGCTTGTATCGAAAAATCGTCCTGAAAATACGACATGTCAAGGACATGCTTTCCATCGATGACTATCCAAGCATGATGCGAAATTGCAGAACCATAACAGACATATACCCAGCCGCAGTAATATTGAACAGAATGCCGCGCCGCATAGCCACCCACTTGGAGCGCATTCAGCATAGCTTCGGAATTGTTATAGCAACGGCTCATTTTAAATGGGACATCCTGAAGCAAACCGTTTACTTCATCATCCGGCAGTTCCTCTGTGTTCTCGTTGTAGAAGGCGGATATCTTCCCAGGGTTCGGCAAGGGGTAATAGTGGTCCGGGATGCTTTTAATGTTCTTATCTATCGTGCAATCCAGATACGTCGCCTTGTTGCCGTCAGGTTTGATGTCAACAAGGAACTGGGCGTCGCCGGTGTTATATTTCCTGGCCTCTATTTCTATGCCGTTATTTTTGATTTTATATTGCTTAAACCAGCGCCTTTGTTCAGATTTTGTCCTGAAGGTTCTGCGTTCGAGACAGTAAACGAGCAGTATTGAAAAGAGCGCCGTATAGGTCAAATACTGCTTGAGACTTTTTCCTTTATCAGTGCCAGTGATATCTGCGTATGTATTGAGAAAATACTCGGTTGGTGAAACCTCATTTACACCGTCTATGATGAAGAGCAGCGCTGTCCTGAGATAGATTTTCACTTGCCCGGTAGTTTCGAGAATGAGGTGGTTGTCTCCCACTTGTATCCGGTAGGCCAGGTCTTTCACATAGGGTATAGCCTTTTCGTAAAGTATTGTATTAAATTTTTCATCAGGGAACGCAAAGAATTTTACTGACCTTTCATATAGGTCAGCATTTTTAAAGACATACGTTGTTTTTCTTCCCGGAAATTTTATCATGTCTTACTGCCCTTCATTTAAGTTTTCCATAATTAAATAAGCGAAAACCGTTTTGAATATTTCTTTGCCAGCCGAGGTGATAAGGACGCAAATTCGCTGCCCTGAACTCCGACTACCAAAAATGTACCTCGAATAGCATCGGCCAATTCAGGAACAAACCGATTGCGTTCAAGGTTCTCTAATTTGCCATTTTCGTTACAGAGGAGGACAACCGAGTCATTGAAAGGGAATACCGCTTCATAATAACCGCCAACCAGCTTTTGAATCGCCGGGTTGTTATTTTCGATTCTTTCGATATAAGGGCCTGTATCTGGTTTTACCACCAAAATATCAATTTGGGTGTCCATAATATGCAACCGCCTTTCTGTTTTAAGCAAGTTTAGTATACCATGTTTTATCACGTAGCTCAATCATGGTGTATTTCTGCCGGTTGACGCCTGGTAATGCTTACAGCGGAGGTTTCTTGGTGAACACCGCTCAACGGCAAGATTGTTTTCCGGACGGCTTCTGCGCTTTCCACGATACTGTGTTAGTTATTCCGTCACTGGGCGCTGTCTTTTTACATTTCAATTTTAAACCAATGTTTTAACGATGTAAAATTATTTCGGAGCTATATAGAAAATGGGCAGCGGCAAAACAAAAAGCCGCGTCTTCCGATGCGGCTTTCGCATATAGCTTAATGATTTAGCGCTTAACTATTTTACCTCTGCGAATCCCTCAGTGAAAAAAGCCGTCCTGGACGACAACTGCGTTGCCCTTTAACGCCTTGTTGGACTTAGGGCCGCTGTTGGCCTGGTACATGGTATACTCTGTAGAGTTTATCTCTGCATCCTCGGCAGCGGCGTACTGCTGGTCCAGGATATGGTTGGAAACGAGGATTTTGTCCGGCGCGTATTTCATTTTTCCAATGGCTTCCTCGCTGTACCCATACGCTTGGGCAACCATGTCATACAGTGCGTCAAGCTTATATGGGATTTCGCCTTCAAGAACAACCGCGCCGTCCGGGAGATTGGCCTTGGATACCGGTTCACACCCGGCATCGGGAATCACATTGCCGTCCATGTCAATTTCGGCAACGGTGGCTTCGCAGTCATACCAGCTCATAAAAAGCTTCTTCGTGTATTTGGTGTGTTCGGTGCGTTCATTACTGCGGATTTCGTTGATGCACCGTTCCGCATCAATACCGGTAACTGTCCACTTAAACTGTCTGGGCCGGTGGTCGCCTTCGAACGTTATCACGCATTCTTTCGTAATAACCGGTCTTTCAGGAAGCGGCCTATTCGCCGGGGCGTAAGTATTTCCATTGCGTACCATGATTTCAACAAACTGGTCGATGTGGTACACGCTGCCGCCTTTGATGCGGAAATGGAAAATGTCTTCATAAAAACATTGGTATGTTTTTGTTTCACCTGTTGAAAGCGTGACGATAATCTCTTCGCCGTCTTCAATCGTGAATAAATCCCTATACTTGCCGTCTAAAAACCGGATAGTCTTCTTGTTGTCCATGATTTTCTCCCTTATTGTGATTTTAAGCTATATACAGTTAATCTCCATTTATCAGTATATAGCCCATAACCTAATATGTCAGGATTATGAGGCAAACAAAAAAGCAAGCGCGGTTTTTTTTTGCAGATAATGACCGGATTAATCGAATTTAAAATGACGCTCTACAGTTAAGCGGCGCGAGTGCATCACTGAACATTATGCTTCGGTGATTATCTCCAGCCTTCGGAGTTGGATTGGCTCCAGCCCTATCCCAGCAGCCTGCCAGTTATCGCGTTTATATAGTTTTGTTTCTTACAGATTCAATTCCTCAGTTTGTTTGCGGACAAAAACCGTTTTGCAAAACGGGCGGACGTAGGTTTCATCCGGGTCCAGCTCATATCCCATTTGCATTGCCATAACCATCGCTTCCCCGGAAGCCTTTTGCCCTGCCGGGAGTTTGCGGATGTAACCGTTTATCGGCGCAGTTTGCGTTATATAATCGGGATTCTCTATTCTGGCTGATATTTCCCCGCTGGTTTCTCTTGTATAAACATTTTTCAATTTACCGCCAATATTATATGTTTTCAGTTCAACGTTTTCGCCTTTATTTTTAATTGTTCCGGCGTCAATGGTATATTGGTTTGTTACACATAAAGCATAGCAATAGAGGATGAAGGCTTGAATCTCTTTGTAGATTCCAGGAATCTCGTCTTTCATAGGAAGAACAGCGGAATAGAGGAAGCCGCTTTGCGTATTGTAATACCCAGCCAGGTCC
>Ga0153939_1000045_pt1 | contig 38581 bp, 29 predicted proteins | sample TSNJ023MetaG_FD_104734 | JGI IMG/M metagenome (GOLD analysis project Ga0153939, IMG submission 104734) | Attine ant fungus gardens microbial communities from New Jersey, USA - TSNJ023 MetaG | ecosystem: Host-associated > Fungi > Mycelium > Unclassified | place: USA: New Jersey, Brendan T. Byrne... | reverse complement strand
ACATTCCACTCTTCCTGTGCGCGCATGCTGCGCCGTGACGGGGACCGGCTGGGTTATAGCTCCCACTTTACCATTTACGATTCCGACGACAGCCGCCGCCTGATGAAGGAATGTCTGAAAGCGCTGGATATTTCGGAAAAAGCCCTGACGCCCAAAGCGGTGCTGGGGGAGATTTCCCGCGCGAAGGACAGTCTGCGGGGCCCGGCGGTCTATGAGCAGGAGGCGGGCAACGACTTCCGGCTGAAGCTGGTTGCAAGGGCCTACAGGGCCTATCAGCAGCGGCTGAAGGAAGCCGACGCAATGGATTTTGACGATTTGATTGTAAATACGGTGAAGCTGTTCGAAACCTGCCCCGACGTGCTGGAATATTACCAGCAGCGTTTCCGCTATATCATGGTAGACGAGTATCAGGACACCAACCACGCCCAGTATAAATTTATCAGCCTGCTTTCCGCATCCCACCGAAACCTCTGCGTGGTGGGCGACGACGACCAGAGCATATACAAGTTCCGCGGCGCGACCATTGAGAATATTATGAATTTTGAAAGGGAATATTCCAATGCGAAGGTGATCCGGTTGGAGCAGAATTACCGCTCCACACAGAATATTCTGGACGCCGCCAACGCCGTCATCGAAAATAACACCGCCCGGAAAGGTAAAACGCTGTGGACAGACAACGGCGAGGGGGATAAGCTCAGGTGGCATCTGGCGGAAAACGAACAGGACGAGGCCGACCGCATCGCCAAGACCATTCTCGACGGCGTAGCGGGGGGGATGCGTTTTTCCGATTACGCCGTGCTGTACCGCATGAACTCCCAGTCGCTGATGTTTGAGCGGATGTTCGCAAAGCATGGCGTTGCGCACCGCATCATCGGCGGCACACGCTTTTTTGACCGGCTGGAAGTCAAGGATATGATTGCCTATCTTGCCGTCATAAACAACCCCAGTGACGAAATCCGGCTGCGCAGGATCATCGGCCGTCCAAAGCGCGGCATCGGCGAGCGTACGGTGGACAATGCGTTTCGCATTGCCGGGCAGACGGGGGAGGGCTTTTTTGAAACCATCTCCCACGCAAAGGATTTTCCGATGCTGTCCCGAGCGGCGGGACGGCTTGCCGAGTTCTCGGCGATGATGCAGGATTTCATCCGCTTTTCACAGGCTGAGGAGCACAGCCTCAACGACCTTTATCTCTATCTGCTGGAAAAAACGGACTACATAGAATTTCTGCGGGCCGACGACCCGGAAAAGGCCCAGGATCGCGTCGAAAACGTGGAGGAGCTTTCCTCCATGATTCTGCGCTATGAGGAAAACGAGGGCGCAACCCTTTCCGGATTTCTTGAGGAGGTCTCCCTTTATACCGACATTGACAACTACGACAGCAGCTCCGACGCGGTGGTCCTCATGACAGTGCACTCGGCGAAGGGGCTGGAATTCCCCGTGGTGTTCCTGCCGGGGCTTGAGGAGGGGATCTTCCCCGGTATGGCGGTGCTGTACAATCCCGACGAGGTGGAGGAGGAGCGGCGGCTTGCCTATGTGGCCATCACGCGCGCAAAGGAAGCTTTGCACCTTTACAGTGCGGAAACCCGTATGATATTTGGCTCGACGAACCGCAACAGGCCCTCCCGTTTTCTGGAAGAGGTGCCGGAAGGGCTTTTGGAGCGCTCCCGCTCCAATGAATATATGCCGCGAAAGGCGACGCTGCCGACCTTTGGCAGCATCCCCGGAGCTGGCGCGAAAGCGCCCGCGGGCAGTGTGTATCAGTCCGCGAAAAGCACGCAGACGGTTCCCGCCGGAACCTACAAACCTGGCGACCGGGTGGAGCACCGGACTTTTGGAATCGGAATGGTGCTTACCGCAACGCCGATGGCAAACGACACGCTGCTGGAAATCGCCTTTGACACGGTTGGTACGAAGAAGCTTTTTGCCAATTTTGCACGGCTGATAACGCCTTAAAAATACATAGGTGATCTCGTAACAATTTTTATTCTCCGCCTAAACCGTTTTTTAGGCACAAAATAAATACTTTGCCATAGAATATGAAAGAGAAGCCGAAAACCCAACATGCTTGTGAAAGCGCGAAGGTAAACAAGTTTACGGCATGCTTTTTGACTGAATTTTCAAGGAGGAATTTTCTATGGCCGATAGGTATGTTTCGGATACCAATCCCGGCAGCTACTTTAAAGAAGCGGTTTGTATTGACGCGATGCGCGTTTATGACAGCTGTGCCGACAAGGACTGCTTAGAAGACATAAGAGTATTGGTTGCGCCCGAGCAGCAGCAGCTGATCGACTGCGCAAAAGACGTGAGAATCAGAGATGCAAATGTCATCACGGTATATACCGACGTGAGCGAACTGCCGTTCAACAAGGGCAAATACACCGTTGACATCACATTCTTCATCGAGGTTTATGTGGAACTGCTTGGGAACTCCCAGGCGCCCGTCATTCCGCTGACAGGTCTTTGCATCTTCAATAAAAAATGCGTTCTGTTCGGAAGTGAAGGCGGTGTAAAGACCTTCTATTCTGATGACAGCCGCGAAGTCATCACCGGCGCCGCCTCAACCCCGAAGGCTTCCGTTCAGGTTGCCCGGCCCGTGGCGCTTTCCGCAAGACTATGCGAGATCAAGCACCATCACTGCCACTGCTTCTGCGGTGACGACGGCGAAAGCATGTTGTCGGAAGCACTCAGAAGAAGATATGGCAACCTCGACCTGGACAGCACGGGCTGCAAGGGCATTTTTGCCACCATTGGCCTGTTCTTTATCGTTCAGATGATCCGCAATGTGCAGATGCTGATCCCGGCTTACGACTTCTGCGTACCGACGAAGGAATGCTCCTGCGGAACCAGCAGCTCACCGTGCGACCTGTTCAGCTCCATCGATTTCCCGACCGATGAGTTCTTCCCCCCGAAGGCGGACGAATCCAACGGAAACAATAACAGCTGCTGTAAGTGATAGCAGCATAGATTTGCCTTTTATCCCCCTCTATTCAATTGAAAACAGCCCGGCAGGATTTTCCTGCCGGGCTGTTTTCGGTTATGGTCTTCACGGTAAATATGAAGTGGTGGAGCCTTATGAACAATCGATCAGCAATGCACGCGTGTTTTGCATAGAGAATATATTCCCGATCGCTCATGAAAAAATGGTTCACGGTGGGGAATAAATGTGTGGAGGGAAATAATAACCTAAAAAATACTGTTACTTTATTCTTATAAAGGATCATGAGTTTACAGCCTATGTAATATAGCACTATGAATCAACAGCAGTCGCTAACATTGTGCAGATTGCCGGATCCATTTTTTTCGGCTATAAGGATTCGCTTGACAAAAATATTAAACTGCTGTACCATAAAAATGAATCATTCATTCAGAGGGGGCGGAAAAATGCGCTTAAAGGAAATATACAAAGCCGCAAGCCGACTGTTCATTCAGCAGGGCTATTCCAAAACGCAGATCAACCATATTGCAAAGGCCGTGGGCGTATCGGTGGGGGCTATATACCTTGACTTCTCCGGAAAGCGGGATATCATTCAGTTCATTTTGAAATGTGTGATGGATCCCGCGTATCTGGAGGCCGAGCATAAACGCCCCATCGTGCAGAATAATTTTTCGCAGCTGGAGGAGGAAATCAGGAACACACTGCGGGAAAACAATGCAAAGTTCTCCGCCCATTTGCCTGTTGTGAGCGGTGACTACACATTTGAAGAGCTGCTCTCCGATGCCTTTGATTTGATTGCCCGGTATGCGGTGGGCATTTTGTTCATCGAAAAAAACCAGTTCGATTTTGTGAAACTCGCGGACTATTACCGGCAGTACCGTACGGATTTCTATCATATCATGACCGAATACTGTACGCAGTTTATGGAGGCGGGCATCATCCGCCGGCCGAAGTATGCGCAGTATGCCGTGACGAATATCATAGAGACGTTGATGTGGTGGGCGGTTGATATCCATTACAACGCCTTTGAGATAAGGGAGCTTCCACTGGAAACGGCAAAGGAAGTCGCGCTGGACAGTCTGATACCGGCTTATAGGCAGTAGATATTCTTACCGCGTTATCTTTTATGGATGCCTGACCAGCGATACATGTGGACGCCATAAGGCTTATTCATATAAAATATGTTATATAAATCCGGAGCTTTCGCGTTCCTGATTTTTTATTCAAAATGTGAGTAAATAATTCATTTAGGAGATTTGTTTATGACTCTACATTCAAAAACTATAAGAAAAGCGGTACTGCTCTCGGAGGGCTCCAGCTTGACAGCGCGGGAGGCGCTGACGGTGCTCGCGCAAGGCGGTGTCGATGTGGATATTCTGTCCTCCTCGGGCTTTGCCATTACCGCTTTCAGTAAATGGAAACGCAGGATCATACGAGTAGCAAATGTGAACCGAGAACCGGAAAACTATTTATCTACCGTGTCAAAGTTGATAAAGTCGGGAGAATACGCGGCTTTGATCCCGACCCATGAGCAGGCCTGGCTTTTTGCCGAGGAAAAAGCAACCTTGCCGAAGGGAAACAGGATTCCGGTGGCCGCGCGGGAGGCCTTTGTACGGGTGCAGGGAAAAATTGCATTTGCAAAGCTGGCGGATGAAATCGGTATTCCGCAGCCGCGCTGGGAGCGCCTCAGACCTGGTGTATCTTTGGGGCTGCAGTTTCCATGCTGGCTTAAGGCGGATTACGGTACGGCGGGTCGTTCTGTATATAAGCTGAACTGCCCGGAAGAAATCGTGAAGGGGGTCACGGCATTGTCTCCTGACGGAGGCGGTTTGATGCTGCAGGAGCACACAGAGGGCCGATACGGGCAGGTGCAGGCGGTCTTTGACCGTGGGAGTCTCATTGGCGTACATACCTCTTTGCAATGCGGAGTTGGCGCGGGCGGATCGTCCGCGACGCGGGTGAGTGTGGATGTGCCCCAAATAATCGAACATATCAGGCGGTTGGGGACTCACATCGACTGGCACGGCGGCCTGACGCTGGATTTCATTGAGCATGACGGCTCTCCTTTTTATCTCGAATGCAACGCGCGAATGGTGGAGCCGGGAAACGCTGCACTGGCCGGGGTGAATTTTCCGGAGCTTCTCATGGGCCTTGCGGCGGGGGAAGCGCCTGAAAAGCTGTTGGTCGGCAAGCCCGGTGTCAAAACACACAGTACGATGGGCCTGCTGCTGGGTACAGCTGAAAAAACGAAAAGCCGAAAAGCGGTCATGCGCCTTTTTCTGCAAAGCCTGCGGTCAAAGGGGGTATTTGAGGGCAGTACCGAGGTGCTGACCCCGTGGAAAAAAGACCCGCGCAGCAGCATTCCAATGCTGGCTGTTCTGCTGCAGCTGCTTCTCCGGCCGGGCAAGGCGGACAAGCTTGCAACGCTTGCCGTGGAGAATTATTGTGTGCTGCCGCAGACCATTCAAAGGCTCCGCCGAAAAAACAGCAAAACCGCATAGAAAATGGCCGGCGGCGGGTAATTTTCCGGAAAACGGAAATGAATAGACGTTGCGTCCATTCCTGTGTGTTATAATGTAAGCATCAATATGCGGGAGGGAAGAAGATGCACAGGAGCGAAGAATCCGTATCCAGGCTGAGGCAGATCATTGAGGACAGTACGAATATCGTGTTTTTTGGCGGGGCGGGCGTTTCAACGGAAAGCGGCATTCCGGATTTTCGAAGCGCTGATGGACTGTATCAAGAATCGTCTGGTATCGCCCCCGAAACGATTTTAAGCCATAGCTTTTATCGCAGCCATCCGGAGGAGTTTTTCCGGTTTCACCGGGCAAAAATGATTCGAAGCGGCGCAAAACCCAATGCGGCCCATAAAAAGCTCAGCGAGCTGGAGCAGTGCGGCAAGCTCAGAGCGATTATCACGCAGAATATCGACGGACTGCATCAAGCGGCGGGCAGTAAAAATGTACTGGAGCTGCACGGTTCCATCGCGCGTAATTACTGCGAGGACTGTCATGCCCGGTATGATCTTGACTATATCACAGGCGGCACCGGCATTCCCCGCTGCACGAAATGCGGCGGGATTGTCAGGCCGGACGTCGTACTCTATGAGGAGGGCCTCGATCAGAAAGTTCTTCGTGAAGCGATACGCTGTATTTCGGCAGCGGAGGTCCTGATTGTCGGCGGCACATCGCTGGTGGTATATCCGGCGGCCGGGCTCATCGACTATTTTCAGGGAAAGAAGCTGGTCATTGTCAACCAGTCCACAACTCCGCGGGACGATCTGGCAGACCTTGTCATTACCGCGCCCATAGGCGAGGTGTTTCGGGCCTTGTGACAAGCACGGTGGAGAGCGGCGGTTTTCCTACCTTGACAAGCCGTCCCCATGAGGATATACTGAATCTATCTCAAAACAAAAGGAGGCATTCCATGATTTACTGATCCCTGTATCAATTGGTGATATGTAGAACCCTGAAGCGGATTCAGGGCTTTGCTGTGTTGCCCGTCGGGATTTGTAAATGCTGTATGCTTCTGTATCAGGTTGCCTTGCCGTCATGCGGCAAGGGCAAGCTTTGCTGTGGTGTATTCATTTTTCCGGCTGTGCGATACAGCCGGAATTTTTTATTAGGAGTGAATACCATGCAAATGCAAATACTGCCCCAAAACTTTATCGCGGGGCCGGCCATACCGGTGATGGACTGCCTGCAGTCGGATTTTGTGCTGAAGGCCCTCCGTTTTGTCAACGATTCAAGCCAGCCGGCGGAGCTCACCCAACTGACATTTGAGCTTTTCTCAGACGGAACTGTCTTCCGGGAAATTGTCTACAACGGTCAAGCTCTTTTGGCAAGACTGAAGGAAAGCGGTGGTCGGGTAAAAAACGCAGACCCCTGGGGGCGAAAATCCATGCTGGGGTCGTCGGTCTCATGGGCTCCGGACAGGCTGAGCTGCAGTTGTATGCTGCGTCCCGCGGAAGAAGCGGCTCTTACGAATGAGTTTTTTATTTCGGTGGCGAAAACGGCGGTGGATCAGCTGGGCATCCGGCTGGATTATCGGCAGGGGGACGATTGTAAAACCAAACGTGCGGCTGTTCCGGTAGTGAATTACCGAACCTCCAATATCTACCATTTTCCCGTAAAGGGTGTCTGGCAGGTTAACGGGAATTACGACTGCTACGGCGCGCACCGCTCCCAGTATTCGATGGAATTTGCCATCGACCTCGGTAAATTGGACCCGGAGGGCCTGAGTGTCTGGAAATCTGGCATGCGGGACGAGGAATCCCTCAGCTACGCAGAACAGGTTTTGGCAATTGGCGACGGCGAAGTGGTGGACTGCTTCAACGAGGCTTTCTGGCGTGTGAATTTTCCTGTGGACACGGCCGGTAAGGAGGAGAAGGCGGCGCGTGCCGAAGCTGAAAAAGCGGTTGGAAGGCTGCCCATCCAGTGCGGTAATTACGCGGTGATCAAGCATGCAAACAGCGAATATTCCTTTTATGGCCATATGATCCGTCACAGTGTCACTGTACAGAAAGGCGATCTTGTCCGAAGAGGGGATGCTTTGGGGAGAATCGGCAATGTGGGTTTTTCGGGAGCGCCGCATCTCCATTTCCATTTGATGGACGGCCCCGATTTTTACAGTGCAAGAGGTCTTCCGTGTCATTTTGCCAATCTGACAGACTGCTTTGGCAATGAAGTTTTCCTGATACAGGAGGAATACACGATTGTAAAGGCGGAGTAATCCGGGGCTGCTGTGACAAAAATGTATGATAAAGCTTTCGTGTTCAGCTGTATTGCTTTTTCCTTAGTATTTGTTTGCAGAAAAAAGCTGCCGCAGAAGCGGTTGTTTTCATCACTTCTGCGGCAGCGCTGTTTTTACAATCAGTAGCAGGAGCCGTCACGCAGCCGCATACCGTTGCCGCCTCCTTGCCCGTTGCCTGAACCTTGGCCGTTGCCTGAGCCTTGCCCGTTACCTGAACCCTGCCCGTTGCCGGCGCCGAGGCCTAATCCCAGACCCTGTCCGTTACTTCCGGTACCGTCACAAGCAGCCTGCCGCTCCTTGACGGCTTTTATCGCCTTACTGGCCTGTTCCTGGGTGATGCGGCCCGCATTTACCATTCCGTCTAAAACATCCTCTTTGATTTCCAGCATGGCGGCTTTGAATTCCGGAAGTTTCCCGTAATCGGAAGCGATCTGTCCATAGGTTTTACCGCTCTGGCGTTCGCTTTGAATGATTTCCTCCGGCTGGCCGGTTACACCTGCACAGGCATCGGCCGGTCCCGTGTATTGCGCGGCAAAGGCCGGTACGGACATGGCTGCTACGAGTGCGGCTGCTGCGAGCAGCGAAAATAGCTTTCTGTGTTTCATAAAAACTCCTCCGTAAAATATAATTTGAAGTGTTTCTCTTCATGACTACAGTCTACGCTTCGTTTATGGCAAAACTGTGTTTTTTCCGAAGCGAAATATAAAAATTTCTTTGTTTGCTTTATGGTCTGTTTGCTTTCTTGGCTGCGCTATAATAGAGAAAGACATGATTTTGCCATAATTGCGTGATAGTCTTTATAAAGGAAAAGGAAAGGATGATTCCAATGCCGGTGCTGCTGATTGCGGACGATAACAGACAGATTTTGTCTGTAATAAAGGAATACGCGGAAAATGAGGGCCATGAGGTGAAGGCCGCGTATGACGGGGACGAGGCGCTTTCACTTTTTCAGGCGGGCGGAATCGATTTAATTTTACTGGATGTAATGATGCCGAAAAAGGATGGCTTTGCAGTTTGCAGGGAAATCCGCAAAAGCTCGAATGTTCCCATCATCATGGTCACCGCAAGGGGAGAAGATTTTGAGCGGATTATGGGACTGGACATCGGGGCGGACGACTACATTGTCAAGCCCTTTTCTCCCGGGGAGATCATGGCGCGCGTGCGGGCCGTGCTGCGGCGCGTCAGCCCGCGGGAGGCGTCCGGCACTCAGACGGAAGTGCTGCGATTCGGGAATTTATCCGTCGACATGGAGCGATTCACAGCGGAAGTGGACGACAGTCCGGTTTCATTGACGAAAAAGGAAATGGAACTGCTGTGGACGATGGTGCAGTCGCCGGGGCGCGTGTACTCCAGAGATCAGCTGCTGGATTTGATCTGGGGTTATGATTATTATGGCGACAACCGCACAGTGGACTCTCACATCAAACGGCTGCGGGCAAAGCTGGACACATATGAGCATCCGCAGTGGGACATTTATACCATTTGGGGTGTGGGCTACAAGTTTGAGGTGAAGGCCGATGAAAAATAAAATTGCCGCCCGACTGATTCGCTACTTTACCATCCCCCTGCTGTTATTCGCACTGGCGGTCGGCGGTATCTTTATCTGGAGCTTCAGCCGGTATTCTGCCGAGCTGCATCAGCAGGATATGCAGGACCGCGCCGTGCGGATCGCCGGTACGATGGCCGGATATATGGGAGAGGTAGAAAGCAGTGAGGTCTTACAGGAGGATCATGGAAGCGGAAAAGGGAAAAACGCCCAGAACGGCATGGCGGGTTATGGAAAATACCTGAGCCTGTTGGGAGATATCGCGATGGGAGATGTGTGGCTCATCGATAAAGAGCGAAACCTGATAACGCGCGGTAAAAGCCAAGAGCAGGTATCGGAAAGGGAGCTGCCGGAAAGCGCGGAGGAAATTATACAGAAGGTGCTTAAGGGGGAGACGGCATTCAGTGAGAGCTTCAGCGGTCTTCTCAGCGAAGCCAGCCTTACGGTGGGAGTGCCGATCACCGGCTCTTCCGGTGAGGTTCTTGGGGCGGTGCTGCTGCATTCGCCGATTCACGGCCTTGAGGAAGCCCGCAATCAGCAGATATTGGTCATCGTGATCAGCATTCTTGCCGCGCTGCTGGTCACAGTGCCGCTGACCGTTTTACTCTCCATACGGTTTGCAAGACCGTTGAATAAAATGAAAACAGTTTCCGCCCGCCTGGCCGATGGGCATTATGATGTGAAAACCGAGATCGATCAGAAGGATGAGATCGGGGAATTGGCTGGCAGTATTGACATTCTGTCGGAGCGTCTCGCCGCCGCAAGAGAGCAGCAGCAGCAAACGGAGCAGCTGCGGCAGATTTTCTTTTCCAACATATCCCATGAGCTGCGCACACCGGTTACGGTCATGCGGGGCTCCCTGGAGGCTCTGTGCGACGGTGTTGTTCATGAACCGGAAAAGGTGGAGGAATATCACCGGCAAATGCTGCAGGAGAGCATCCATCTGCAGCGCCTGGTCAACGACCTGCTTGAGCTGTCACGGCTGCAGAATACGGATTTCAAAGTGGATATGTCGGAGATCAACCTGAGTGATGTACTGCGGGATGTGGTACGCAGCATGCGACATATGGCGCAGCAGAAAAGCACCACACTGCGTGTACTGGACCTGCCGGCTTATGTTCCATTTTATGGAGACTACAGCCGTCTGCGCCAGATGTTCATGGTGGTGATCGACAACGCGCTAAAGTTCTCGCTGCCGCAGGCCGATGTAACCGTGCAATATAATTTAAAAGACAGGAGCCGGGAGATTGCCGTGACAGATCACGGCCCCGGCATAGCAAAAAAGGATATGAAGCATATTTTTGACAGGTTTTATAAAACGCATACGGACGTAAACCGGCAGGGTACCGGACTCGGCCTGGCGATTGCCAAGGCCATAGCCGAACGGCACCAGGTGACACTGGAAGCGGAAAGCGCGCCCGGCAACACAGTGTTTCGTTTTGTTCTGCCGCCGGAATAGGCAAATGCCGGACCGCTGATTTTCTGTATCCCATTTCCTTCTTCCCTTTAAGGTTTATTTGCCTTATAATATAGGAAATACGGTTTAAGGAGGATTCATATCATGGCCCTGATACAATGCAACTTTTTTTCACGGACGCTCATGCGTACAGTTCCCATTCAGGTCATTCTGCCCACAGATAAGTCTATGTTTCCGGGGATGGCAGAGCCCGAGGAAAGGCCCTTTAAAACCCTTTACCTGCTCCACGGAATTTTCGGCAATTACACCGACTGGGTGAGCGGGACAAGGATCGAAAGCTGGGCCCAGGACAAAAATCTTGCCGTTGTCATGCCCAGCGCCGATAATGGCTTTTATGTTGACAATCAGAAGTCAAACGCCATGTACGGAACGTTTATCCGTGAGGAGCTAGTGGAGTTTACAAGAAAATCCTTTCCACTGTCCCGCAAACGGGCGGACACCTTTATCGGCGGTCTTTCGATGGGCGGTTACGGTTCCATCGTGGGCGCTCTGCAGGCGCCGGAGACCTTCAGCGCTGTATGCGCCCTTTCCTCGGCGCTTATTCTGGACAAGGCGGCGGGGATGCGGGAGTATACCGACTTCCTCATGACCAACCGTGGGTTTTATGAATCTGTTTTCGGCGATCTGGATGAGCTCAGGGGCAGCGACAAGGATTACGACGCCCTGGCGGAAAAGCTTGCCGCGTCGGGACAGCCAAAGCCGTGGTTTTACATGGCATGCGGCACAGAGGATGATTTGATTGCCGAAAACCGTCAGCTGCGCGACCATTTGGCAGCGCTGGAGTTTGATGTGACATGGGAGGAAGGCCCCGGCAAACACGACTGGGAATTCTGGGACACCTATATCAAAAAGGTATTGAACTGGCTGCCCCTGGGCGAAGAGCAAAAAGGCGTCAGCTCCGGAAATGTGACGCAGTAATAAAAGGGAATGCAAATATCTTTGTTGAATCGGCGCGGAGGTTTTGCCTAGACCATTCAGGATATGGCGCGTAAAATAATAGGGTATATTACCGAGCAGCGAAAAGCGTGCATGGGATGACAGTTCAACGGCCGGAAGCGCAGCTCAATTTGTTATCGGCATAAAGAACTGCCTGAAAATGTTAACGGATAACATTTTCAGGCAGTTTTGCGCTTTATACCCGGTACAGTTTTGCAGCAATTAGTCCGGCAGCCAGAATAAGCACCGAAATTCCCAGCCAGATATACTGCTCCATCTCAGAGCTTTGGGTGGTGGTTGTAATGTCGGCTCCCATCATGTTGCCAAAGTTTTGAAAATTGAAGGCGCCCTCCTGCTGCGTTCCGCTGCTTTCTCCGGCGTCAGGCTGGTCTTCCGTGCCCTCTTGTGTTTGCGGCGTATTACCCTCCTGCGTACTTTCGGTGCTGCTCTCAGCGTCCGCAGAAACGGTGGCCTCCGGATTTTGTCCCGCAGCGTCATTCGGGAATTCTCCGCGGGCAAACCCCTCGGGAACTCCTTCTCCGCTGAAGCCCCCCATCCCTTCGGGCGGCGTCCCCTCGGGCATTTCACCACGGATGGGCGGTTCTGCGTCGGTTCCGCCTTCCGTCATGCCGCGTCCCTGTATAGCCGAAAGCAGTGTCCGGCTTACGCCGATGGCATTGCCGGAGGTGACGGACGTTGCCGTGAGAGCTTCCGCGGTATGGAGGCCACTCGCTGAAAAAACATCCTGCGCATCGGAAGAGGTATCACTTTCCGATGCGATACCGTCTTCCGGCGTGGTTTCTTCGGCTGTACCGTCATCGGGCATTGTGTTTTTACCGTTTCCGCCGAAGCCGCCTCGCGCCCGGCCAAAGCCCATTGAATTGGAGCCCATCGATGAGATGTCGATGGAGCTGGCATCCACAAAGCTGCTGCTGTCCTCCGCCTGGCCTTCGCTTGTGGAGGGAATTGTTCCGTCCAGCTGGCCTGAAACGCTCTCTGCGCGCAGGGCGCAGAATTCTGTCAGCATGTCAGCCGCGCTTTCAAATTCTTCATATGTGCAAAACGAGGTGGGGTCTTTTTCCACGTAAGGCTTGATGAGTTCATAAGCTTTTTCATAGATTTCATAGAAGAGACCCTCATCAAAATAGGTTCCGATGAATTCTGAGAAGAGCGCATGGTACTGTTCAAGATAGGTTTCATTTGACATCAGTTGGTACAGCATCGGGCGGTCCTGCATTTCTATGCCCGATACCGGCGTGTCGATGGGGTAGTTTGCAAGTGTCGTGGCCTGGTCCGCGGTGCCTTCACTGCCATCTCCCATCGCAAAGGCGCCGAAGGCGAGGTTGTAGTCCCACGCAATCATGGAAAGCTGCCCGTCGTCTTCATACAGATAGTAATTATGCGTCATGCTGCCGGTATAGCTGTCGAAGTTCAGTACGAAATTATGGACGACAAAGTAACGCAGAACCTCTTCAATGTTAAGAATTTCTTCCAAGTTTTCCCCGGTACTCAGCTGTTCCAGGGAATCGATGAGCCGGTCCTTGTCGCTGCCCACGATATCAAACATGGCATTGTCGAAGATGTTGGAATAGCTGTCATACTCGTCGTTGATATACTTAAGGGCCACATCATCTGAGTTGCCCATGCCGCCCATGCCGCGCCCGTTCTGTTGTTCGCCGCCGGGCAAGGTGAAGCCCTCTGTTCCGGTGTCCGGTATTTCACCTTCTGTGCTGCCTTCAGCGCTGTTTCCATCCGAAGTGTCCGTATCGGTATCCGGCCGGGCTTGATTCGTGCCGCGCCCGCCGGGGAAGACCATGCCGCCTCCGGTCTCTCCGCTACCGTCGCCGAACTGGCCAAACTGGGAGAAGTCGGGCATTTCACCCTCTTCAAACATACCGCTGAACATATCCTCCATATTTGACATATCCGGCATGTTTTCCCTGTTGCCGCCCATGCCGCCGGCCATGTCCATGCTGTCGGGCTTGTAAATCTGTCCGTAGTCGCCGCCGTAATTCCTCTCGGCAAAGGATTCTTCAATCCCCTCGACCGCAAGATAGAGTCCCCACTCCTCACCGTTGACCGTGATATAGATAAAGCTGCAAAGGGGAGCGTCGGCCCCGAAGGTTTCCATCAGCCGGTAGCAAATGTAATCCTTTAAATAGGTATTGTCCTGCGCGATATTGTTCAGTGCCAGCTTGTCAAGCCCCTGATAGGTCTGCGCCGTGGCGTAATGGTCAAATTCCACCTTAAAGCTGTAACGGTCGCTTTCCGACGAAACGATGGAGGAGAGCGAAGAATTCCCTTTCGTTCGAAATCCCACATTGTTCACCGCGTTGCCGTCAATGACAAGGTTTACGGCAATATACTCCTTTGCGGACGCGTTGTCGAGCAGTTCCTGCCAGTCGCCCTCATCCACCACAATATCCATTGTATGAACCCTGTCTGTCGCAAAAAGCCCGCTTTCATAGGGCATCGTGCTGGCGGAGACCGTAAGCCCGATTGAGCCGCCGCAGGTGAACAGCACGGCGATGACAAACATCAGGCATACGATCAGGATACAGACAGCGGATGTGTATCTGCTTTTTATCATAATTCCTCCGTGTTATCCCATATAATCCCCGTTGTAGCTTACCAGAACGACATTTTGGATCCCCTGCTGTGTCATCAGTGCGTTGACAAAGGAGGTATCCTCCGATTTCAGGCGGATTTCGAAATTGAGCTCTATCAAATCCTCTGAAACGGTCTTGCTTTTGACCGCGTAGCTTTTCACAAGCTGGGAGAGGCCGTTTGTTACCATGTGTTCAGCCTCCTGGTTTCCACAGTGGACGACGAGAATATAGGGATCCTCATGGGACTTTTTATTGACAAACAGGAGCAGGAAGATGCCGATGAACACACTGCCAAAAATTGCCAGCGGAATCATACCCGCCGCCAGCACGATACCGACCGCAATGGACCAGAACAGATAGGCGATGTCCATCGGTTCCTTGATGGCGGTGCGGAAACGGACGATGGAAAGCGCGCCCACCATGCCCAGTGACAGCACGACATTGCTCGTAACAGCCAAAATGACCAAAGTGGTGATCATTGTAAGGGCTACAAGGGTGACGCCAAAGCTGCCGGAATACATCACGCCCTTGTACGTTTTTTTGTAGATCAGGAAGATAAAGATACCGACGCCAAAGGCCAGCGCCATTGAAAGTACCATGTCCAGGATTGTCACACTTGTCACGTTTTCAAGAAAGTTTGATTTAAAGATATCACTGAATGTCATGTTGTCTGCTCCTCATTGAAATTTATGATTTTTACTATCCATAGATTCTGGCGGCCGCATATTTTGAAAAAGCCTCTGCGCGCCGGCCGTCCAGGTAGATAAGGCGCTTGATAAAATCGGGAAGAAAAGCGTCATACTTGATTTCCATCAGGATGATATCGTCCCCCGCCGGAACAGAAGGGAATTTGTTTTTCAAAAAATCTGTGCTTCCGACGCCGGTTCTGATACCGCGGTCAATGGTGATGCGCACATTCCCCGCGGGGAATGCAAAGGGCTCGCGCACATATTCCACAATGATTTTCGGACGTAAAAGCTCCCCCTGCATTTTGCTGTACAGTTCGGTGACAAGAGGCCGGTTTTCGTCCGCCATCCAGTCGTAATCGCCCTGCAACAGTTTTTTGACTTCACGGGAGGTAACATCTTCCTGCCGCTTGTAGCATAAATTGTTATCCTTGCTCTTCTTTTCCAGGCGGATAAGGCTGGGGTTTCCGTTATACAGACGTAAGCGGAATTTTTCTCTTCTATTCACGCCGTCGATTTTTTCGCGCAGGGCCTTATCCCGCGGTGTGTCAAAATAAAGACTGCGAATGATGTACTCACCGTTTTTATTTACATTCCCGTCATGCCGCATTGTGGCACGCAAACGGCTTCTCAAAATGGTATAATCGCTTTTGTTGATGCTGAGCTTGTATTCATGCCTGGCGTTCATACTGCCGCCTCCTTTCGTCAGAAAGTATAACGCGGCTTCCTTGAAATAACCTTGAAAATTCTTTTTAGAAATTTAAGAACTTGTTCGGAACGGTTCGCAGATCAAAGCGGTTAGGCACAGCATCGGTTTGCAAAGCGGTTTCAAAAAGAGATATAGTCTGTGATGATGCGTTTTAAGCGGACGCAGATAAATTTCAAGGCTTTTTCAAGCAATCGTGTTATACTAAGCTTTATACAGAGCTTTAGAAGACAGGGGCGAGACGAATTGAATATTTTAATTGTGGAGGATGAATATCAGCTTTCAGAGGCCTTGATCGCGCTGCTGAAACAAAATGGATATTCGGTAGACGCCGTTTCTGACGGGATTTTAGGGGAAGATTACGCACTTAGCGGGATTTACGATGCAATTGTGCTGGATATCATGCTGCCACGGAAAAACGGATTACAGGTGCTGAAAAGCATGCGGGAAAGGGGTCTTTCCACGCCGGTGCTGCTGCTTACGGCTAAGTCGGAAATCGAGGACAAGATTCACGGCCTTGACACGGGAGCAGATGATTATCTCACGAAGCCGTTCGTATCCGGTGAGCTGCTGGCGCGAATCCGGGCCCTCACCCGCCGCAAAGGGGAGTTTACCGGGGATGAACTGAGCTTTGGCGGTGTACAGTTGAATTTAAAAACGCATACGCTGCACAGCGGCAGCGGAAAGGTGAGGCTTGGCCTTAAGGAATTTCAGATTATGGAGATTTTGCTTCAAAACAGCAGTCAAATCGTGGAGAGGGAAACCTTTATTGAAAAAATATGGGGCTTTGACAGCGAAGCGGAATACAACGCCGTCGAAGTTTATATCTCGTTTCTGCGAAAAAAACTTGTGGCAATCAAGGGTGGAATCGGGATAAAGGCCGTACGCGGTGTGGGCTACGCGCTGGAGGAAAGCGTATGATCAGGCGCTTGCGGATAAAGTTCATTACGGTGACGCTTGGGGTGCTGCTCATTGTATTTTTAACGGTGTTCGCCGCTATCAACCTGTCTATGTACCAGAACAGCATCCGGCAAACGGAGCGCATGCTGGATATGATTGTGGAACAGGACGGCATTACGCTGCCCTTTGGTAACAGCAGCGGCATAAAGCCACCGTCAAATTCGGGATTTCATGAAGATTTTTCCGGGACAGACAGGCCGTTTCCTTTTTTTGGCGGGGCGGAAAACGAAGGTGCAAACAAAACCGGCACATTCTTTTACGCCAAAACGGATAAGCAGTATAAAATGACAGAGAGCTTTTACGATATGATTCTCGATTTCAGTGAAGAGGATATCGCCTATTATCTGAATATCGCCGTCAGCTACGGCGAGCAGCGCGGCAGTATCGGCCATCTGGAATATCTGATTGGTGAAAAGGATTATGGCTATATTATCGTGTTTGCCGAACGCAGTATTGAAACCGGTATGCTGGGAAGCCTGATGAATATTTCCGTAATAGTCGCGGCCGTCTCCTGTTTGATTCTTGCCGTATTCGTATTTTTCCTTTCCAAGTGGATTGTCCGGCCGGTTGAGGACGCCTTTCAGAAACAGCGCCGTTTTATTTCCGATGCCAGTCATGAGCTGAAAACACCTCTGACCATCATTTCGGCCAATGCCGATGTGCTGGAAAACGAGGTCGGTGAAAATATACGGATCGCCCACATTAAAAATCAAACGGAGCGCATGGGATTACTGGTGCATGACCTACTGGACCTCACACGCACAGATGAAAATCCGGATCGGTCAATTTTTGCGGTCTTTGACCTGTCGCAGGCGGTTTTGGGAACCACACTGGAATTTGAAAGCCGGGCCTTTGAGGAAGGGCGGGAATTGCAGTATGATATTCAGGAGGGCGTTTTTTATCGGGGCAATGAGGGTAAAATCAGGCAGCTCACTGCCATTCTCATCGACAATGCCGTCAAGCACTCAGAGGACCACGGTATAATTGATATTATGCTGAAGAAAAGCGGCCAGAAAATCACCTTGTCGGTGCGGAACACCGGCGTGGGGATTACGGAAGAAGAACGGGAAAAAGTGTTTGAACGCTTTTATCGAAGCGACGCGTCCCGTTCCCGCGAAACAGGTGGTTATGGGCTGGGGCTTGCCATTGCCAAATCCATCACCGATTTGCACAAAGGGAAAATTTCCATACAGGGAGAGGAAGGAAAGCATATAACCTTTTCAGTTCAATTGATATAGTGAATAGTGAGGGTTCCAATACAGGCAGTAAGGACACGATCGGGGAATGGATATACAGTTCGGAATAAAAAACTAAGCGTTTCCCGTGGGAAACGCTTAGTTTTTTGGTGGATCCTTTTTAATCACTGCTCTGTAACGTTCTTTATTGCACAATACATGGGAACAGATTTTATTTTTTGCTGTCAAATCAAATTTCGCCGCCCATATTTTCATCGGGTACAAGGGGCAGTGTCATGACAGCCCGGGTGTATTCGCCTTCAATACTGTCGATGCTGAGGCCGTATTCGTTGCCGTACCCCATCGCGGTACGCTTTTGCACATTGACAAGGGCGATTCCCTTGATGTCGCCAACCACATCAATTTCTTCGTAGTGCTCGATGTTCCACTGGATTTTTTTCAGTTTATCCTCCGGAATGCCAAGTCCGTTGTCGGTGACCTCTATGCGGATGCTGTCCGGGAGCAGATGGCCGCTGAGCCACAATGTACATTCCTCGGTATGCTTCGGCTCCAGGCCGTGAATGAGGGAATTTTCCACCAGAGGCTGAATCAGCAGTTTCAGGATTTTATATCCGCAAAGCTGGTCGTCCACATCGATTTCAAAATGTAACCGGTTTTCAAAGCGGATGTTTTGTATATTGACATAGTTGCTGACAATTTCCATCTCATCGAAAATATTGACCTCTTTCACCTTAGATGTGGTGTATCGCAATAGCTGAGCGATGCCGCCGGCGATCTCCTTAACCTTTTCGTTATCACCGCGGTCTGCGAGGCTGCGCACGCTTATAAGGGAGTTATAGAGAAAATGGCGGTCGATCTGGTTGCGCAGCAGATACATCTGTACTTCACGCTGAGAAATTTCCAGCTTGTACAGGCTTTGCTGCGTTTCGATAATACGGCGGCTGGAATTGTCCAGCCGCCCAAGCATGGCGTTGATGCTCTGCACCAGCAGATCTACATAGGTCACATTGGTTTTTGTCAGCCGCGTGGAAGGGTTGTGGTCGCCCAGCTGACTCGTTTCATCGATGACATGAGTAAACGGCCGGATGATGATGCGGTTGACAAATAAGAGCAGTACCAGAATCAAAATAAGCGCCAATAACCCCACGGAAAAGAAGAGGATGAGCAGCGCGGTGCGCTGGGGAAATATTTTTGAATAAGGGATGCTGATAAAAACACCCAGAGACCCCGCCAGAATTTCCTCCTCGTGGATAAACAGTTCGGAAGTCTCATAAAGTGTCGCCACCAGCTGCGTGTCAAGCTCCGAATTGTTGGAAATCAGCACATGGTCGAAGTCATGCAGAGCAATATTAAATTTTCCATTCTCTCCGTAATCGATGAGGGTACTGCGGGTATCTTCCACCGAGCTCAGAGCTGCCACCATGCCGACGGTGTTTATCGTGCCGCCCAGATTGATGGGTTTTGTTGTACAGTAAAAAGCATCGTTTTCCAGCTCGATGATTGAATTCGTAATATCATAAGGATTCCTTTGAAAATGGCTTTTCAGCTTCGTTCCGGCGGAAGAACCAAGCGGTCCCTTGAAACGGTACCAGGCGCCGGTGTTATCTAAAATAACCAGATTGTTAAAGCCTAAATTCTGAATGGCGATTTCCACCAGAGGCCGGACATGGTTGAATGCTTTTGCATAGCGTTCCTCGGAATCAATTGTAGCCGCATAGTCTATTGTAGCGCTGTTGACCGCAATTGTATCCACCGCGGTGTTCATATTGGTAAACGTGGTATTGATTTCTGAAGCGATACGCGAAGCGGTTAAGCTAATATTTGTCTCATAAATACCTTCGACATAGGAGGTGAAGAACGATTGTGATATCACCTGCGCTATCAGCATGACAGACACAATGATAGCCGTTACAATCAGCATCCAGCGCTTAACGTTAAGAGATAAATTTTTTTTCATCCCGGTTCCTCAGCTGTGTTGGGGTGCAGGAAAAATAATCCCGGAACACCCGGCAAAAGTAAAAATAATCATCATATCCGCTCAAAGCGGAAATTTCCTTGACAGGCTTTTTCGTACCCCTAAGCAGCTTTTCCGCGTTTTCCATGCGCACTTTTGTGATATAAGAGGAGTAAGTCATGCCCAAACGCTTGGAAAAAAGGCTGCATATGTAATTGGAGCTGAAATTGAACCGGCCTGCGATATCCTTCAGGGAGTGCTTTTTATGCAGGTTTTTATTGAGGTACAGAATAATATGATTGAGCTCATCCGATGAGGTTGCGGGTATGGAGCTGTCCGGGTACCTTATCTCAAGGCGCCGAAGCAGCCGCGTCAGCAAATCGGTATACTGGCGCTCTTCGACAGGCTTGATTAAATAATCAAAAGCCTCCAGGTGTATCAATTCCCTTGCGTAGTCAAAATTTTCATAGGCGCTGATCACGATAAATATGCTGTCGATTTCCCGCTTGCGCAGTTCGTCGATCAGGGACAGGCCATCCAGGTTAGGCATTTTGATGTCGGTAAAGACGACTTCGGGCTTCATCGCACATATTTCATCCAAAGCACTGAGCGGATTGGTATTGCTGCCTGAGATCATCAAATCATGCTCATGCCACGGAATGGATTTTTTCATGTCTTCCAATACCAGCGCTTCGTCGTCCAGCAGATAAACACTGTACATTTTATCCCTCCATTCGTCTTGGATTATCTCTATTATACAACTTTTCGGAGATAAAGGAAATAGATTTTTGGTATAATATCACAAATTGTCATTTGCTGTCGAGCGTCGAGCTTTTTCAGAAACAACGGTTTTTATCGGAAAATACACAGAGCTTCATAGAAAATTCACAGAAAATTATTAGTATAGTCCATATTTCCCTTAATATCCTCCATTCAATTTATGCAACTCCACCAGTATAATTACATAGAGCTCAAATAAACAATATGAGGAGGGGAAATATGAAATCTGTCAATCCAACGGCTAAGAAAGGAAAGCCGTCTTCACTGCTGCTGCATGTAAAAGGGTCATGGCAACTATATATCATGCTGCTTCTGCCGCTGACTTATCTTCTGGTATTCTGTTATTATCCCATGTTCGGCGTGCAGATTGCATTTAAAGATTATACGCCGAGGCTTGGTATTTGGGGAAGCGAATTTGTTGGGCTGAAACATTTTGAGAAGTTTGTCACTTCGTATAATTTCTGGCCCATCATTCAAAACACACTGGTTCTTGCGGCTTATTCCATTCTTGCAATGATACCGATTCCGATTGTACTGGCACTGTCTCTCAATGCGGTGAAGGGCAAATACTTTAAAAAATCCGTACAGCTTTTGACATATATGCCGAACTTCATTTCCACAGTCGTCATGGTCGGCATGCTCAAGCAGATTCTGCACCCGCAAATTGGGCTGGTTGCGGCCATTGGCGGTGTATTTGGCTTTGAGGTGGCCGACCCGTTCGGGTCGGCCGGAGCGTTCTCGCATTTATACACATGGGGGCGTGTCTGGCAGAAAATGGGATGGTCGTCCATCATCTATCTTGCTGCGCTGTCGGCGGTTGACCCCGCACAGCATGAAGCGGCCATTGTGGACGGGGCGTCGCGTTTTCAAAGAATCCGGTATGTGGATTTACCCGTTATCATTCCGACAGTTGTCATCAACACGGTGCTGAACATGGGACAGATCATGAGCATCGGTTTCGAGCGGATCTTCCTGATGCAGACCGATCTCAACATTGCGGCCAGTGAAATCGTCTCTACATATGTCTATAAAATCGGCTTTACCGGGATTCCGGATTACAGCTATTCCACGGCCATTAACCTGTTCAATTCCGTTATCAACCTCGTACTGATACTTTTCGCCAACAAGCTTGGGAAAAAGATCAGCGGCACGGGACTATTTTAAAGGGAGGGAAGAAAATGGCAAGAGCGGAAAAAGTCCGTGAACCGGAGGGTGGGCTTGCAAAAATCGCGTCCACCGGCAAAGACAAGACCTTTTATGCCATCAACAGCACCGTTCTGGTATTGATATTGCTGATCATTGCGCTTCCCCTGCTTTATCTGTTCTGTAACGCGTTTTCGGGGAGCGACGCGGTGGCCGCGGGCAAGGTTACCTTCTGGCCGCAGGTCAGGGGAGAGGATGGAGCCTATCATTTAGGCGTCAGTCTGGATGGATTTATCGCGGTTTTTAAAAACGACAAAATCCTCAGCGGTTATCTCAACACCATCTTCTATACCGTATTCGGTACGATTATCAATATGGTGATGACACTTCTTGCGGCATATCCCCTTTCCAGATGGGACCTGAAAGGCCGGGATAAAATCATGATGCTGTTCGCATTCACCATGATTTTCAGCGGCGGTATGATTCCGAATTACCTGCTGATAAAGGATCTGGGGATGCTCAACACGAGATGGGCGCTGTTGATTCCGGGGGCCGTCAGTGTTTACAACATGGTTATCTGCAGAACCTTCTTCCAGAGCACCCTTCCAAGGGAGCTGCTGGAGGCCGCCCAGATAGACGGCTGCAGCGATTTCCGTTTTTTTCTGCAGATGGCGCTGCCGTTATCCAAAGCGGTTATCGCTGTCATCGGACTGTACTATGCCGTAGCCCACTGGAATGCGTATTTCAACGCGTTTCTGTATATCACCAACCAAAAGCTGTATCCGTTGCAGATTGTGCTGAAGGAGATTTTGATTTCCAACAATGTCACGCCCGACATGCTGGAGGGCGCGAATACCGGGGCGGTAGACTTCAATCTGATTCATGTACTGAAATACGCGTCCATCATCGTAGCCTGCCTACCAATTTGGATCATTTATCCCTTTGTTCAGAAGTACTTTGTACAAGGGGTTATGATAGGATCAATTAAGGGTTAACCAATTCATGAAGGAGGAAACAGATATGAAAAGGACACAAAAATTACTTGCACTACTGCTTTGCCTCGCGTTGATGTTTTCTGTTACGGCCTGTTCGGGCAGAGACAGCGGCGGCGCAGACAGCGATTCCAAACTGATGCCGACGGCGTCCGGTGAGCTTCCTGTCATCCCCGAGGGCACGGATATCACACTGAGCGTGGGGGTTATGCAGACACCGTTTATTGCGGATTATGAAACCAACTACTTCACCCGGAAGATTGAGACGGAAACAGGCGTCAAGCTGGACTTTATCCAGCTTCCCCAAGACACCATTGAGGAAAAGGTTCTGCTGACGCTGAGTACGGATGACAAGGAAAACCTTCCCGACATGTACCTTTCAACAGTGATGAGCAGCACCAATACTATTTTTGGCGCGTCCTATGCGTCCCGCTGGTATGACCAGGGCATGATCATTCCGCTGAACGACCTCATTGACAAGTATGGCTATAACCTGAACCAGATGCTGGATGTTGCTGCGGAGTCCGGGTACAATATCAAGGAGTGGATGACCTCGGCGGACGGCAATATCTATTCACTGCCAAGCTTCAGCGCGTCGCTGACAAACTCTTATCCCCATAAGCTTTGGATCAACCAGGGCTGGCTGGATACGCTGGGACTCAGCATGCCCACCACGACAGAGGAGTTCCGTGAGGTGCTGAGGGCCTTTAAAACAGAGGATCCCAACGGCAACGGACAGGCGGATGAAATCCCGTTCTCCGGGGCGAAAGAATCCTCTTATTATGGTTATGACTTTATTATCAATGCCTTTATTTACAATCAATCCAACTATTCCCGCATGTATGTGGAAGACGGCGTTGTGGGCTTTGCCCCGACAACGGAACAGTGGCGCGAGGCTATGATCTATCTGCGCGGGCTCCATGACGAGGGGCTTTACTATGCGGGCAGCTTTACACAGGATACAACAGCTATCCAACAGATGGCCATCAACGAAAACGATATTCTCGGCTGTTTCGAAGGCCTCGGGCATGACCTTGTCGTCGTCACCGATGATCAGGATATCATCGGCCGCTATGACAGCATGCCGGCGCTCACCGGTCCGGAAGGAAGGCACTATGTCACATGGAACGACCCAAGTATCCGGCCCTCCGGTGTCATCACCACCAAATGTGAGTATCCGGAAATCGCTTTTCGCGTGCTGGATCAGATGATGAGCGACGAAAACGCCAAGGTTACACGTTACGGCGAAAAGGGCGTCAACTGGGATGACGCGGATAAAGGCACTATCGGCTATTACGGTACACCGGCCATAATGAAGATTCTCGAAAACACATGGGCATCTGCAGGCCAGAACCAGAACTTCCTGCAGCAGAGCCCGTTCATTCTGGATCCCGCCGTTGCGAAGGGCATTCAGTGGGACGGTAATGAAGACGAAGCCGGTTATATTAAGGCGCTCTCTGTCATGAAGCTGGACGAAACCGGCGAAAGACCGGAAGAGTACATAGCAAACCTGGTTTTCACAGAGGATGAAATCGGCGAGATCAACACCCCGAAGACGGATATTGACAGCTATATCCTGCAGACGATTGCCAACTTTGTCGCCGGTGACTGGGATCCCCAAGACGATGCCCAGTGGAACAACTATGTCGACGAATATGAAAAAATGGGTCTGACCACATACCTTGAAACGGTGCAGACCGCTTATACAAGAATGAAAGGGTAACTCCTCTCTGCCAATATCATGAGAATAAACCGGGGCTCTGCTATATTATTTTCCGATAAAAAGCATGAAAGCATACTTGTGTTTCCCCAACGAAGGCGGGGAAACACAAAGAAAAATGGAGCGCTTTTAACCGGATTTTGCTATCAGAGGGCTTCCGGTCATTCTCATCATACAAAACAAGAACATGAGGTGACGAAATGAAGGCAATTATGCTGATGTTTGACTCGCTGAAACGCGACTGGCTGCCGCCTTACGGGAGCGACATCATTGCGCCGAACTTTGAAAGGCTTGCGGATAAAACAGCGCGGTTTGATAACTTCTATATCGGCAGCATGCCCTGCATGCCCGCAAGGCGCGAGCTTCATACGGGCCGGTATAATTTTATGCATGAGGGATGGTCACCGTTGGAGCCGTATGACGACTCCATGCCGGAAATCCTCCGGAACGCCGGTATCCATACCCATTTGGTTTCCGACCATCACCACTACTGGCGTGAGGGCGGCGGCAATTACCATGTTCGCTATTCCACCTATGAGCATGTGCGCGGCCAGGAAGGTGACCCGTGGAAAGCGGAGGTGGGAGCGGGATTTGAGAACACCACCATGCTGGATCAGCTTTCGGGCCCCTTTACAAAAATGTTTGCACAGGACGGCGTCAACCGCCGGTATATGGCGGATGAATCCCGGCACAGTCAGACTCTTTGCTACGATTTGGGCCTGGAGTTCATAGAGAAAAATAAAAGCGCGGACGACTGGTTTTTAACCGTTGAATGCTTTGATCCCCACGAGCCTTTTTTTACTTATGAGGAATATAAGAAACAGTATCCCCACACATACACCGGGCGGCATGTAGACTGGCCGTCGCCGGGCACGGCCGACCAGAACGGGGATTACGTACAGTATGTACAAAACCAGTATAAAGCACTCGTCACGATGCTCGATAAAAACTTGGGGCGTGTGCTGGATGTGATGGATCAAAACACCATGTGGGAGGATACCCTGCTGATTGTCAACACCGACCACGGTCTGCTGCTGGGTGAGCATGACTGGTGGAGCAAGGGCGCCATGCCCGCCTATAATGACATCGCAAGACTGCCCTTCTTTATATGGGATCCGCGTTACGGCGTCAAAGGCGAAACCCGCGCTTCACTGGCGCAAAACATCGATGTCTGCGCTACATTGCTGGAATTTTTCGGACAGCCGCTGCCAAAGGATATGGAGGGCAAGCCCCTTGCCGGTATTATTCGCGACGACACACCGAACCACGACGCGGTTCTGTACGGCTATTTCGGCGGCAACACCAACATAACCGACGGAAAATATACCTATATCCGCGGGCCGGTGTCTCCGGACAATGCGCCACTGTATGAATATACGCTGATTCCGGCAAGGATGGGCAGCCGGGCCTGCGTGAAGGAGCTGCAGGCTTTGGAGCTTCGGGAGCCCTTTGCCTTTACCAAAGGCTGCCGTACACTGAAGATTGACCAGAGCCGTCACAACACGCCGTTCAGCAATATGTTCCGGTATGGCAACCGGCTGTATGATATCGAAAAGGACCCGAAACAGATCATAAAGCTGAACGAACCGGAAACCGAGCTGAAGCTGATTCAGAAAATGATCGGGATGATGCGGAAAAACGATGCCCCCGGGGAGCAGTATGAGCGCATGGGGCTGTGGGACGGCATGACGGCGGCGGATCTTGAAAAGCAAAACGAGGAGTTCCGCAAAAACCGGCAGATGGATGTACTGACCGAGTATAAATGGGATACCCATGCGGCCGGCCAATTTAAAACCATTGTTGCCCTTACGGGCAATCCGCAGCTGCAGGAGGCTTTCCAGGATTACGCGGGGCAGAATCAGCTGCAGAAAATTATGCCGAAGGATGTTTACGCGTTTGCAAACGCCGTACTGGATAAAAAACAGTCGGCCATGCTCATGATGATGATGCGGCTTTCAGAGCGCACCGATTGACAAGCCGGATCATTTCAAACTGAAACCGAAAACCGGCGCAACGCACAGAGCCGGTCCGCGGCATTGGCCGCAGGAAGACAGAAAGTTTTGATACGCGGTAAAGCTTAAATGCGGCAAAAGACCGTCCGGCAGCGATGTATATCGCCGTCGGACGGTCTTTTGTTATTCTGAAACGACATTCAAAAGATCTGCAAAAGCACTTAGGTTATAGGTACCGATGTTGCTGGAAACAGCGTCGCCGATCGCGGCGGAGTCCATACCGCCTGCGATGGCGGCCTCAATGCCGGCTTTGGCGTCCTCCACCACCAGGCAGTCTTTCGGCTGCAGCCCCAGAAATTCGCAGGCTTTCAAAAAGACTTCGGGATGAGGTTTCGAGTTTGTGATATTGTTGCCGTCGCTGATGGCGTCAAAATAATCGGTAAGACCGATCCGTTCAAGAATCAGCGGTGCGTTTTTGCTGGAGGAGCCGATGGCCAGCTTTAAGCCTCTGCTGCGAAGGATGTCCAGTGTGTTTTTCACTTCCTCACTCAAATCGTCGGTGTTCATCTGCTTCAGGGATTCTCGGTAAAGCTCGTTCTTCTCCGAGGCGTATTGAAGCTTTTGCTCGTCTGTAAGGGGCTCGCCCTCATAGCGCTCTAAAATAATGGAAAGACTCTCCATACGGCTGACACCGCGCAGTCGGTTGTTGATGACCTCGTCGAAGTATATGCCGAGCTTATCAGCCAGCGCCTTCCATGCCAGATAATGGTATTTATCCGTATGGCAGATGACGCCGTCCAGATCAAATATGATTGCTTTGTATTTCATTGTGACCAGTCCTTCTGTCAAATTTTATGAACCGGCAGAGGGTATGGATGAAGCCTTTGAGCTTCACCCATGTTCTCGGGTTTATATTTTACAGCTTCGTGTCCCATCTGCCGCAGAAGGGATCCACCGGGTTCACGCCCCGGAATTCCGAGCGGCCCATGAGCTTATCGATAATGGCCTCCAGTGTTGCGTCGGAGGAACTATATGCGTTGATAAAGGTTTTGACGCGCGGCACATCCAGCAGATGATAGGGGTTTTCCACAGAGATAAAGATGGTTGGTACCTGCTGTATGTACTGCGGTGTGTTACAACCCATAGGCTGCTGCCAGGTGATGCGCACTGTCGTCTGGTTGCTCTTTGTCGACATGTTGGCAGCATAGATCAGCAGATCATAATTTTCCACAATGTCGGATGCCTTGGAGGTGCGTCCCTCCATGCCTTGTGGCGGGGTAAAGACGTCAACGGTGAAGCCTTCTTTTTCCAGCAGAGGCTTAAAGGTTTCTTTGATGGAGGTGGTGGGTCCAAAGAACGAGGCTTCGTCGCTTTCCACCGGGAAGAAGAGCACTCTCTTGTATTTATCCGGAGAAATCGGCAGCACACCTTTCTCCTCCTTGACCAGTGTAACGGCCTTGTCCGCGCATTCTTTTGCCCAGGCTTTATGCGTTGGGTCACTGAGAACCTTCATGGCGCCTTCCAGTGTTAGCGGCTCCTGTGGCTCATGGAGCTTCAAAGCGGCTTTGAGACCCAGAATTCTTGCGACGGCGTCGTCCAGTCTTTCCGCGGTGATGATACCGTCTTCAACGCCCTTGGTCATAAACGCGTAATCCTCATCGGTGTTTTTCGTAAAGAGGAACACATCGGCGCCCGCGGCGATAGAATAGGGAACCGCTTTTTCGCGCGGCATGGGGATTGTGTAACCGGCCATCGAAGTGGCGTCGGTACAAATCAGGCCGTTAAAGCCCAGCTTTTCACGTAAAAGGCCCTGCATCAGTTCGGGGGCCAGTGTTGCGGGCATGATTTCTTCATCCGTGAGTGCGGGGTTCAGCTTTTTGGACCAGGCGGGCTGCATGATATGGCCGATCATCACAGTGAGCGCGCCCGCGTCGATGCTTGCCTTGTAGATCTTGCCATAGGTCTCGTCCCACTCTTCGGCGGAGAAGTCATTGATGCTGGTCACAAGATGCTGGTCACGCTCGTCGCGGCCGTCTCCCGGGAAGTGCTTGATGGAAGCTGCGACGCCGTATTTCTGTACATTTTCCACATAAGCCTTGCCGAACTCGCGTACGCGGTCGGGATCGGAGCCGAAGGTGCGGGTATTGGTGATGGGGTTTCTGAAATTATAGTCGATGTCGATGATGGGAGCAAAGGCCCAGTTCGCACCGACGGCCTTGCCTTCACTGCCGCAGACCTCTCCGAGATGCGCCGCAAAGGCGGCGTCATCTGTGGCGGCCACCTGTGTCGGTGAACCGAGGGAGGTGCCTTCCGCGACAATGCCGTTGCCGCCCTTTTCCAGATTGGCCGCGATCAGCATGGGGATTTCCGCGTGCTTTGCCCACAGGTTTGTCAAATTGACAGCCTGTTCGGCGGTGAACGGGCGGTACATGATGCCGCCGGGCTTGATCTTCATCATTTCCTGTACCTCATCCTCTGTGCCGCGTACGGAGCAAAGGCAGAACAGCTGACCGATCTTGTCCGCTTGGCTGAGGCCTCCAAGTGTGCCCTTCACCCAATCAAGACGCGCGTCGTCCAGATAAAATGGTTTTTCTTTTAGAAAATCGAAATTGCTCATTACAAAACTTCCTTTCAAAAAATTCATGTAATATGTAAATTGCATGCGTAAAAGATCGGAACCAAAGCAATATTAACAAAAACATCACAAAGATTATAACATTTCCTCATGATGTTTACAATATAGGATTTACGCTTTTTTATAGAAAATCTACCGCAGAATAAGCGGAATCCGTGGAATAAGCCGGTGCCGTCTTTGGATGGGGATGAGCAGCCCGACTTAGAAAAGCCAGTTACATTTCCTCTTTCAGCAAAATATCCATCATGCGCTCAGGTCAGTCCAGAAAGTTTTTTGTTACCTGATATTGCTCGGTTTCCCTATATCGGATGGGGGCGACCGTTTTCCGGTCAAAGCTGTAGATCTGCGCAAAGGGATAAGCGAGCAGGATCGGAGAATGTGTGGCGGTGTTGTAGTAGCTTCCCGCACGCAGAAAAAAACCGTCCTTTGCGTGCCTAACGGTTTTAATGATCTTGATAAAGTCGCAAAGCGTGGAGTGGGTGTCCCTAGATGAGAAGTTATAATTTTTCGAGCCGCCCTCCGGGTTGAAACCGAAGGCGACGGCAATGGCCTCCAACAGTGTCGATTTACCCGTACCGTTCTCGCCGACAAAAAATGTGACAGGCGCCTGCAGTGAAAGGAAAGGAGCTATCCCCGTAATGGAGGGAATATTGCGCACATAGCTGTCACTGTGTGCAAGCGAGTTTTGATCGATGTAAACGGATTTGATAAACATAAGGTCCCCAGTTTTTCATAAAAGGGTACTGCACGGTGCAAGCCATGCACTGCGCAGTACCCGGTTTATTTTTTAGTAACCGGCAGCGGACAGACTAAAAAAGCTTGTTTTTCGCTGAACTTACCGCAACCGTATTTTGCGTCGGACTGAAAGGCCTTAAACACACCTTAGCCGTATTACTCGTGACGGAGCGCTTCAATCGGGTTTAGGTTCGATGCCTTCACGGAAGGGATCAGCCCAAAGATGATGCCGATCGCCATAGAAAACAGTACCGCGATAAAAATTGATGGAATGTTCACTGAAACCGGTGTTTCCGTAAGGTTGGAAACCAATTGGGACATGCCCAGCCCGGCAACGACGCCGATGACGCCGCCAATGCTGGTGAGTACGGCGGCCTCTGTGAGAAATTGCCATAGGATGCGTTTCTTTTTTGCACCGATGGCCTTTTTCAAGCCGATTTCACGGGTGCGCTCCGTAACTGAAACCAGCATGATGTTCATAACACCGATACCACCCACCAAAAGCGAAATGCTGGCAATCCAAATGAGCTGGTTATTGGTGGCGTTGCTCAAATCCTGCAGTTCCTTCGCACGCTCCAGCAGGTTTTCTGCACGATAGGCAATACGTTCATTGGTGTTGTAGCGGTTAAGTATATCCGCCGCGCTTTTCCCGACTGCGGACATGGCATCGGTGTTTTTTGTCTGTATGGCAATTTCCTGCGGCTCGTCATATGCGAAAATATCCGGCCAGCAAACATTCGGGACATAAACCTTCCCGGTGGACGAACCGGACATATAGGTCCAGTAATCCTCCTCGGAATTGATGACGGGATTGAACTTATTTGCCTCTGTGACGATGCCGACTATGACATAGGCAATGGATTGATATTCCACGGTCTTTCCCAGAGGGTCCTCCCCGGGGAACAGTGAGCTTGCGACATTTTCATCGATAATCATCACGTTTCGAAAAGCACTGTAATCCTTCGGAACAAAATTCCGTCCGCGCTTGACTGTGAAGCTGGTAATGGAGAAGTAATCGCTTTCAATGCCGTATACCTCACAGCTGTCCAGGCGACTGTTCTGATAATACAGCGCGTTGTTGTAGTCGCTGCGGCGGTTGTATACTGCCACCGCGCTCACATCATCAAGCCCCTTGAGTTCATCGCGAACGGAGCTTGTAACCACGGGAACACCGTCAGGCAGACCTTCCCAGGTGGGATCATAGAGATAATCGTCCTGATAAAGCTGCAGCCGCACAAGGTTGTTGCCGGAACCGATGAGGTTTTGTTTGATCTGCTCATTGGTTCCCTGGATGGTGGAAACGATGGAAATGATGGAAGCGATGCCGATGATGATGCCCAGCATGGTCAGAAAGGATCGCAGCTTGTGAGACCATATTCCCTGAAAGGAAAGGCGAACGTTTTCAAGCATTTAGCCCACCGCCCCTTCTTTGTCGTCACCTTTGATGATTCCACCCCCAGCCGCTTCGACTCCGCCGTCATCGGCCTTGGGAAGATCACCGTTATCACTAAAAGCGTCGGCATCGGGGTCACTCTGTGTGTCATCGTAACCGGATTCCGGAACCGTGTCCGGTGTCATTCCGTCCTCCGGCAGGATGATGCCCCCGTCCGCGGGAATATCGTTGCCGCTCACAGTGCCGCTGCCTTCATAGTATTCATCCTCGGCACTGTTCTGCAGTCTGGTGCGCATGCCTTCCTTTACATCTTTTCCGTATGGGAAGGCCACATAATCCTCAAGTGTAACTCCGCTTTTTATCTCGATATAATAGCCGTTATAAATCATTTTACCGACTTCTATATTCTGCCGCACCAGCCGTCCGTCGGGCCCGGCCTTCATGACATAATATCCGCTTTCGTCATCACGCACATACATTTTTTCAAGATACATCGCGTCGCTTGTTTCCGCAGTACCCACCGACATGGTGATGTCAAACCACATGCCGTTGTACACGCCTTCCGCGTCGTTCAGTACCGCAGTAAACGCATAGTCGGAGCTGTTGGGATTGGTGCCGTATGAGGTCTGGCTGCTGTCCACCGGGAAGTCGTCGATGGCGACAATCTGCGCGGTAAAGGATCTGCCGGCCTCCCATGAGTAGGCTGAAATTTCGTCACCCATACCGATGCTTCCCAACAGGGTTTCATTCAATGTGCCGCTGAGATAGAATGTATTTTCACCGGACACCACTAAGAAGGGCTTGCTTTCGGCATTTGCCTCTTCGGTTGTGATCAGGCTCTTTACGGTGCCGTCCAACTTGCTGAGAACGGTGGAATTATTCAGCAGCATATTGGCTTTGTCCAAATCCAGCTGCAGCTGCTTCCGGTCCAGCTGCAGTGTTGCGATTTCAGCTTTTTTCTTGGCGATCAGTTCCTTCAGCTGATCCGATGTGTACTGCATGTCATTATAATTGTTTGCATTGGTGGGGGAAGGGGTGGGTGTACTGGTGGCGGTGGACAACGCTACAACCTTCAGCTCATCACTCGACATTTTTGCCGCTTTTATTACGGCTACATCGGTTTTTACCGCGGCGTCAGCCGCAGCAGGGGCGTTATCAGAGGCTGCCGTAACAGCGCTGCCGCCGCTGATGCTGCCGCCAAGTGTGATGCCATTTAGCTTATAGGAGTGCAGTAAACTGCCAAAATTAGAGTTTCCCTCACGCACCTCAAAAACAGCCACAAAGGCGCGTAGTTCGGTTTCCTCAGGGTTTTCCGGATCGGGTGTCACCGGTTCAATGCCCAGCAGCTGCCGCATAAACTCCGGTGTGATGGTACAGTCCGGCGTACACAGATAATAATAGGGGTCTTCTTCTGTTCCGGAGCCCTTATACGCTTCAGCATCCTTGACGATTTCACTGTAAAGCGTCACCGTTGCAGGAGGGATCGAAGTCGGTGTGGGAGTCGGTGTGGGAGTCGGCGTAGGCGTTGCAGTCGGCGTTGCAGTTGGGGTTGCCGTAGATGTGGGGCGCGGTGTTGAACTGGGTGTCCGGGTCGGAGCAGCCGTGGAATAGGGCTTTGTGTTTTGCAGCCGTTTGAGCTGCGTCTGCGTCGCGGTTATTTCGTAGTCCTTTGCATTCAGGTCCACCTGTTTGCGTTCCACGTCGATTTCCAGCTTTTCCTTATCATACTGTAAAAGCGGGTCCCCTACTGCGACGGGGTCACCCTCTTCCACAAAGATTTCGCTGATGACCTTGGTGGAATCGGGATAAATTTGCTGGATATAATCGCTGACGGCGGTGCCCGATGAATTGACTTCATCGTTCCAGTAGCCGGTGGTAATATTCATGACGGGTACGATTTCCACGCTTTTTGCATCATTTTGTATGTGAACCACAAAATAAATTCCGGTGATGATTGCCGCTGCCAGCACGACAACGATGGACAGGATGATCACACGTTTTTTTGTTTTGGAATTCTGAAGCTGCATGTTCATTCCCCCCCTGTACTAAAAAGCCACGGGGAGCTACCCATGTCCGCATTTTTCAGATCAATTTTTATCGGTCTGTTAAACTGGCCATTTTTTTCAAAGGTAAAAACCGGTGCGGTATTTCCCCTGGGAGGGAGCCAGGCGTCGCCTGACGAAGCAGGCTTCGAAGCAGGCGCAGGTTTTGGAGCCGTCGGTTTTATGGCAGGTTTCAGTTCCTTAGCCGGCTTCGGCACCGCGGCCTTTTTAGTGAGTGGAGCAGAAGCCGCGGCGGCTGATGCCGGTTTTTCAGGTTCCGCTTGTATGGCGCCTCCGATCACGCGGGACAGCAATGCATCGACATCCATCCGCAGCAGGCGTTCCCGCTCGTCGGTTTTGTCATACGACTGCGTGACCGGAATGCCTTGCTCCGGTTTTGGATCCGGAGTCGAAGCTTGGTTGGGCGCGGCAGTATGCACAGTATGCTCCTGTACGGGCGCTTTTGATTTTGGGACCGCGCTGGAATCCACCGCGGTGTTTTCCAGAGCCAATGTCCGCCTTCGGTTTTGTATTGCGGAATGCGCGGCGCTCTCATGTTTTTCCGGTTTATCCGGCGCCGCTTGAACCGGAACCGCATCTGTTAACCCGCTTTCCAAAGTGAAACGTGATGCATGAGGCCTTTTTGCAGTATGTAGGGATCTTTCCTGTGTTTTGGGATTCGGCGGTGCTGCCGGCGGAAGAGAATCTGCGGTCGTGCCTTCCGGTTTCACAGGCGCCTGCGCCTGCCGCGGATTTTCCACGGGGACTTCCGGTAGGTTCTGGTTGTACTCCGGCAGGGCCTTAGCCTCATAACCGGAAGATCCCATGGGATCCGGATCTGACTGAAGAAACCGTCCGGACTTATCCACGAGGCGGCCGTCCCGAATATAAATAATCGTGTTGGCATGCTGGGCAATTTCACGCTCATGGGTGATCATAATCACCGTGACGCCGTCTCGGTTCAGGCTTTCAAACAGTTCCATGATCTGCTCTCCTGAGACTGTGTCCAAAGCTCCGGTGGGTTCGTCCGCTAATAATATTTTTGGATTGTTGACAATGGCCCTTGCAATAGCCACACGCTGGCATTGGCCGCCGGAAAGCTGGGTGGGTTTGAAATCTGTGCGGTCGGCAAGGCCAACGCGCCCCAGTGCGTGTTGCGCAATTTCCAGGCGCTCCTTCTTTTTGATACCCGCATAAAGCAGGGGAAGTGCAACGTTTTCAAGGGCGGTCTGCCTCGGCAGCAGGTGAAAGCTTTGAAACACAAAGCCGATGCTGTTCAGCCGCACGTCCGAAAGCTTGGAGTCATTGCCCAAAAGTACATTTTCGCCGTCGAGAAGATACTCGCCACTGCTGGGATAGTCCAGGCAACCGATGAGGTTCATCAGAGTTGTTTTACCGGAGCCCGACGGCCCCATGATTGCAACATAATCACCTTTTTCGATGTTCATGGAGATATTCTTTAAAACCGGCACATCCATTTTTCCCTGCTCATAGGTTTTATAGATGTTTTTTAGTTCCAATATCATAGAGTCACCCCCGACTCGGCATCGGGATTGTTAAAGGTCTCAATCAGGTTGCCATTTTCATCATAGCCTTCGGCAGGTAAGCCTTCGTTATCGTCGGTGCCGTCGCCTCCGCCGATGGTGCCGCCATCTCCGTCATCACCTTCTATGTAACCGTCACTGCCTTCGGTATAACCATCGCCGCCTTCGGGGAGGATGACCCCGCCATCCTGATAGCCATCTCCTGCCATTCCGGGGTCGGCTCTGCCGGATGCGGAGTACTGATCCACGGTTGTCGGCATTCCTTCACGATAATTTTCATCGGGATAGGCGATATAATCATCGGCGGTAATGCCGCTGATGATTTGATAACTGTCGTTTTCGCTGTCGTATTCTCCAAGGATGAGTGTGCGCTTTTCAAGCCGCTCATTGCTTCCGCGAGCCCAAACATAGCTTGATTCCTTTTCATCGTGGGAGATATAAAACGCAGGGAGCCAAAGGCCATCCTTTTCAGCCTGGCCGCCGCTGGGCTCTATATAGACATGCTGTCCGAGGATTAGGCCGTCCAGATTATCCATTGCCACATAGAAGTTGTATTTTGAGGACTGCTGCGCGGTATCCGAGCCGTAATACATATAGTTATTGTTCGACACCGTGTTGTCAAGATCGATGCTCTGGATGATTCCCTTCCATGTGGCGGTGCCGTCAATTCTGGAATGTACGGTGACCTCCTGACCCTCGGTGATGTTCTGTATGGTCTGCTCTGTGACGGTTCCCTTGACAAGGTAATCGCCGGTGGTCATGATGCTGATGAACGGCAGGGTCTGGCCCATATTGTCGGTTCCGCCGTTTTCGTTGACGGCTTTGATGATGCCTTCATCTTCGGAATAGACATCCGCATTTTCAATGGATTTTTCAATGCTTTCGATTTCCGCGTTTTTGACGCCCAGGTTGTAATTCTGCTCCCTGATGCTGAGCTCCGCGGCTGCAATCTGCGTTGTATAATAAGGTTTTTCATCACTGGAAGCCTTATCCCTTAGTTTTTCATTCTCAGTGATCTGTGCTTTTAACGTGGTGATGGTGTCGTTGATTTTTTCAATTTCCAGCCTCGCGTAGTCTAAGCTCATGTTCAGCTCTGACGTATCGTAGGAAAAAAGCTTGTCACCGGGAAAAACCTCCTGGCCCTCCGTGACGTAGATGCTCAAAACAGTCAGCGACTCGTTTTTTTTGATGTCCACTGTTTTCTGCGGTTCAACAATTCCGGCGTATCGAGGCGTCGTGCCCATGTCAAGGCCTGCGATGGAGCCCACAGAACTGACATATACCGGGTCGGCGTCGGCATTCGCGACCATATCTTTAAAAACAAAGAACCATAAACCCGTGGCAATCCCGGCAACGGCCACGAGGATGATCGTCACAATCAAAAGTTTACGGTTCTTTTTCGGTCGTCTGTTATGCGGTATTGCCGGATCCGGCCTATAGCCGGAAACCGGCTCGTTTTCAATGGAAATTCCTCTGAGATAAGGCTGCGCAGGCTCGCTTTGCGCAGGGGGGGCGTAGTGATCATCAGAAAAGTTCGCATCCCTTGACTGATCAGCTTGATGTTTATTATTTGTATACCGGTGATCACTCATATATAGTTTCCCCTTTTCAGTTGCAGGTTGCCAAAGTCTTTATGATTTGATACAACAAAATTCAATATATTATACAGGAAATGGAGCGATATATCAATGTTATGAGTTGCTTTTTCATCATATTGCACACAAGATTCTGTGAATAATGCACTTTCTTTAGTGTATTGTCCCCGTTATACAGTGATATCGGTAAGAACTGTCAGGGTATTGCCGTCTATCAGAAGGTTGCCCGCATCGTCTCGAAAGGTGGGATAACGGGTGAGGTATTCACTGTCCCAGGAAAGAGACTGCAGTTCACTAAACGTGATCTGACGCTCCCAGCTGATGGAGCAGTCATTGTAATTTTCATTGACCTCCGTAACGGTAACAGCGTCATCACCGATTGCAACGACTATCATGGAGTGCTCATAATCGTACAGGCGGATATGGTCGCCGAGCCGCAAACGATCGGTATTATTAAAGAAACTGATATCGGCATCGGTTCCGAAGATTCTGTCGCTGATGAAACTTGCGAACCCAAGGCATTGATACAGATCTCCATATTCCGGATAACACAGGAAAGTGGCGCCGTTGTAATGGTTGCAGTAAAATGTGCCGGTCACATTATGGTCACAGGGGAAGCTGGTGATATACTCGCTGTAATCCACCCCCTCTTCATTGTATCCGATGTGGTTCCAATAATAGCCGGACGGAAAGAGCTCGTGCAGCTCGCGAAGGCGATCGGCAATTTTTACCTGCCCCAGCGGCTGCGCCGCAGCTATGCCGCCAGACTCCAGGGCATTCAGGTCGTCACTGTACAAGAAGCCCTCATTTCCGTCCTCTGCCTGCACATAAACCCACAGCGGCGTTTCATATTCCATAATATAAAAAGCGGATCCGACAGGGTATATCTGAATAATTTCGTAAGTGCTGAGATCTGTCAGAAGAGGTGTCTCAATGAAGGACTGTGCCTGTTCATAAACGATTTCGATTTCAAACTCTGTCTCCTGTCCGCTGTCATGATTGCTGTTTTGGGGGGATATAGTCGGGTCGGAGGCAGCGAAATCGCTGTCCTGAACCGCTTCGGAAGAATCGTCATATTGAAAGCTGCTGACACTGCCTTCACCGGCACTTTCCACACTTGCATCCTCAGCCGTGCTGCAGCCGGAAAAAAAGACTGACAGCATGATGATTACCAGTGTCAGTGAGATTACGCTGTGCTTGTTATCTATCATCCTCATACCTGTCGCTGCCGCCTGATGCGGGGAGCGTCTCCTAAACATTATAACCCATTATAAACGGTAATCCGATTTTAGCCTTTAATGAGGGTTAAGTCAACCAAAGCGGCGAAAAATTCAGATAAAATTCTCTAAATTTTCACATATCGGCGCGAATATTGCCCCTTAAAAATCCTTCTTGACAGAACGCGAAAAAGAATATACTCTGTTAGATAGAATACTTCTGATAAGGTGAAGAAATGGCAATAAAATATTATGCGGTCCGGAAAGGGAAAGCAGTCGGAATTTATATGACATGGGACGAGTGTAAGCGGCAGGTTCACGGATTTGCCGGAGCTGAATATAAAAGCTTCCCGGAGCTTCAGGCGGCAAAGGATTATCTTGTGAGCGGCGGCAATAAGGAAACCGGGCCGGTGTCAGGTGATCCCGGCGTACAAGCAGCCCCGCCGCTTCGCGATGAGAACCGGGCAATTGCCTATACCGACGGCAGCTATCATGCCGCAAGTCATGAGTATGCATGCGGAGCGGTGCTGTTTTACGGCGGCCAGAAAATACTGTTTTCTAAAAAGTACAACGATCCGGTTATGGCGGATATGCGCAATGTAGCGGGAGAGATCATGGGCGCCGTGGAAGTCATTGAATACTGTGTGGAAAACAATATTCCGGCATTGGAAATCCGCCACGACTACGAGGGTGTGGGAAAATGGGCGATGGATGAATGGAAAACAAATAAAGAGGGCACCAGGCAATACGCGGCGTTTTGTAAAAGTGTTGCGGACAGGCTGCAGCTTTCCTTCGTGCATGTAAAAGGGCATTCAGGGGATCAATATAATGACGAGGCTGACGCATTGGCCAGAAAGGCCCTGGGCATTTGAATAAAATACAAAAATACCGTATAGCGTTCATTTCAGCGCTATACGGTATTTTTATTGCAGATGAATCATTTCATATAGCCGCCCAGCATCGGCGATACGGCGCTTTCAGAAAAACGCTTTAAAACACCGTGTGTGTATTTCGGTGGTTTCGGATTCCATGCCGATTTTCTTACCTTCAGAATATTCTCAATTTCTTCCGGTGTT
>Ga0153939_1000044_pt1 | contig 38659 bp, 55 predicted proteins | sample TSNJ023MetaG_FD_104734 | JGI IMG/M metagenome (GOLD analysis project Ga0153939, IMG submission 104734) | Attine ant fungus gardens microbial communities from New Jersey, USA - TSNJ023 MetaG | ecosystem: Host-associated > Fungi > Mycelium > Unclassified | place: USA: New Jersey, Brendan T. Byrne... | reverse complement strand
CTGGATGATGCAGTAGATGATATCTGCATTGATCTGGGAGCGGAGAGAACGGCAGACATCCGGCGGCACATCCGGGAGCTGAAACAATTGCTTCAGGAAGGTGGTGAAAGGGATGGAAAATAAACAGGAGATCCTGGACCTGCTGCTGCCGGCATTGCAGGCGACCGATAATCTGGACGATCTGGTCAGCCTTGTGTATTATCCGGAAAATGAGCTGGTACGTGCTGGCTTTGCAAACGGATCATCCAAGCTGGCCAACGTGGCCATGGACTCCGGTACGTCCATGATCCGGGATGTTATCAAGCAGATTGTGTAGAGGGAGGAGGCGAAAGTCATGCCAGAAAAAATGCGAGCATTGCAATATGCCGAATCCATAACCAAAGCGGACTTTAAGGAAATGTTCTGCCGGGTTTCCGGATACATAGGAAACGAAGCAGCATATGACCCGGGGAAGCTTTGCACGATGGGCGAGGTCAGCAAACTGTTTGACATGCTGTTTAACGAGCTGATTGGAGACAGCGAAACCCCGGCTGCGGGAACAGCCGGGGAATCAGAAAATAATAAGTAAAACCACGCCTTTAGTATAAGGGATTTGAAGGGAGAATGTCAAGATGGCAATTAAGGGAGCTAAGACCATAGCGGAATACCGTAACCTGAAAATCATGGAATGGCTGGAAAACAATTTTGTACTGTACAGCCTGACTGTGGAGTTTATGGACAGCGACGGTGGGACTGCGAAGATTACAGACAAGAATGGCGACACGGCCTACGTGGTTTACAGAAAAGGCAAAGTTACGCTGGAAGATGAATTGGAGGTGGATAATGATGGCATCGTATAAAAAAATGAAATACTGGAACACCTGCAAACGGTGCGGCTACTATCTTGACCCCGGCGAAGGCCGGTACTGCGACACCTGCCGGGACGAAATCAAAGAAGCATCTGCAAAACAGCAGAGCATGACACCCGCCCAGGTTCGGGAGACCAGAGAGCCGGTAACCGCATGAGAGGTACATTGACAACAAAAAAATGGCTCCTACATTACACCAAATAATGTAGGAGCCTTATGCACAAGTATAAAAAGATCACACTTAAATTATACTCTGTGCAACCGGAAAAGTCAAGCATTTACACGGCTTTGAGCCGGTTTTTCCAACTCGATAAAAGGATTAACTTTAGAGGGATATATGATGCACAAGTATAAGCAGATAGAGTATAAAGCAGGAGCAACGATAGAAATTATAAAGTGTATTCCAAGAGGATGCCGGAAAGGGGTTCCCAGAGGACAGCCGAGAAAGAAGACACCGGAAGAGATGCGAGAGGCTAATATGCGTCAGGCTGCCCGAAAGCTGGCCCGAAAGATCAACGCCAACTTTCGCCCTGGTGATTGGCACCTAATCCTGACATACAAACGAGAGTGCCGCCCCGATCAGCACGAGGCCAAGAACCGCGTCAAGAAATTGTTGGACAAGCTGCGGGATTGGTTCAAGCGCCGGGGATGGAACCTTAAGTATATCCTCGTCACCGAATACAAGAGAAAATCCATCCATCATCACCTCATCATCAATCAGCAGAACAACGGCAGGGAAACCACCGTTGACCTGATTCGAAAGATTTGGAAAGAATACGGGCACATCCAGGCGGTACCGCTCTATGAGGATGGGGAATATCAGCGCCTGGCGGACTATCTGATCAAGGAGACCGAAGCAACCTTCCGTGAATCTGATAACCCATTTGGCCAACGGTATTCTTGCAGCAGGAACCTGATCACTCCAAAACCCCAGTCAAGGCTAAGAAAGGCCAAGACCTGGAAACAAGATCCCAAGCCCCGCCCCGGTTACTACATACTCCCTGACAGTCTGTACAACGGCTTTGACAAAATTGGTTATCCTTACCAACGCTACGTAATGGTAAAAACAAACCCAGATCCCACCGATTGGGAGAGTGACCCACCGGGCTAAGCAAAGGTAAAAAAATACAGGAGGCGATACAGTGCATGAAGTAGATATAAAAATAGCCGCAAACACGAGCAGTTACTGGGCTTCGCTGACCTTTGTGGATAAAATGGGGATAACTCACGACAAGGAAATCACCGGCAGCAGGACGGCGACCCAGAACAACAACATAGTAACCGCTCTGATAGAAGCCCTGAAAGCCCTGAACCGTCCTTGCATGCTCAATATCCACACAGACAGCGACTACATAATAAGTGCCATCCGCCTGGGCTGGCTCCAGGAATGGAAACGGAACGGCTGGCAGACGGCAAAAGGAAAAGAGATCAAGAATCTGGAACAATGGAAGTGTCTGGACCAGCTGCTGGCCCGGCACACAGTAAAGATTATAAAAGAGGAAAAGACATGAACGTAAAAGACATAAAGAACCTTCGGCGAAAGCTAAAGATAGGACAAACAATCAAAATCGAAAAAGAGACATTCGTGGAAACCGGCAAGCGAGTACATGTCGTGATGGAAACGGAGAAGGCGAAAGTGGTCAAAAAATATCCGCACATCGTCGAAGTGCGGCCCTGGGGAAAACAAGAAGCCCTGCCCCGCCGGACCGTGACGTATGCAGAAATAGCAAGATTAAATTTTTGAACAACAGGAGGGTTTATGAGCAAGAGCAGGGCAAATAAACAGAATCGTTTACGCAGTCAGATTCGGAAGCAGAAAAACGATGTCTATAAATTCACACCGAAAAAAAGCAAATAAGAAAGGCAATAATCCCGGGTAAAGACTGGCCAGTCGCAAGGTGATTAAAGTGGATTATTTAGAATTTCTGAAAAGTAAGATAGAAATCGCAAAAGAAAGCGGTTTCGAGGTTGACAGAAGCAAATTAAACAAAGCGTTAAAGCATCATCAAAAAGACGGCGTTACCTGGGCAATCCGGGGCGGCCGCCGGGCCTTATTCGAATCATTTGGATTAGGCAAATCAGTACAGCAAATAGAATTTTGTTATCAGGTAATCAGGGAAAAAGGCGGTAAGGCGCTCATAGTCTGCCCGCTGGGAGTAAAACAGGAGTTCATCCGGGATGCCGTAGAAATATTAGGCTATCCGGCACCGGTATATGTCCGGAACATGGAAGAGGTGCTGGCAGCAGGCGTTGATATCCTGATTACCAATTATGAGCGCATCAGAGACGGTGATATCCGGCCGGACTACTTCACGGCGACATCGCTGGATGAAGCATCAGTCCTCCGGAGTTTTGGCAGCAAGACATATCAGACCTTCCTGGACAAGTTTAAGGGAGTACCTTACAAACTGGTCGCAACCGCCACCCCATCACCCAACCGGTACAAGGAGTTAATCCATTATGCCGGGTATCTGGAGGTAATGGACACCGGTCAGGCGCTTACACGGTTCTTTCAGCGGGATTCCACCAAGGCCAATAACCTGACACTGTACCCGAATCAGGAGGATGAGTTCTGGTTATGGGTAAGCAGCTGGGCATTGTTCATCACCAAGCCATCCGATGTCAATCCGGAGTATCCCGACAAAGGATATGATCTTCCGGCCTTGGATGTACGCTGGCATGAGATTCCCATCCGGTATGGTGACACAGCAGATCGGTATGGCCAGGTGCAGTTGTTTCAGGAAGCGGCAGCAGGATTAAAGGAAGCGGCAGAAGTAAAACGGGAAAGCATTGGCATTCGAGTGGCCAAGGCAAAGGAAATCATAGAATCAGATCCGGAGGCTCACTTCATTCTGTGGCATGATCTGGAAGCGGAACGTCTGGCCATCAAGAAAGCTATCCCGGCAGCAGTCGATATCTACGGCTCCCAGGAGTATGACATCAGAGAACGGCGGGTAATTGATTTCTCGGACGGCAAGATACAGTATTTTGCCACCAAGAAGGAACTATCCGGATCCGGATGTAATTTTCAAAAGCATTGTCACCGGGCGGTATTTATCGGGATTGATTACGAGTTTAATGATTTCATCCAGGCGATTCACCGCATATATCGTTTTCTCCAGACAGAGCAGGTAATCATCGACATTATATACATGGAGAATGAGAATCGGATCAAAGAAGTTCTCTTGGAGAAGTGGAAGAATCATGATCACATGGTAAACAAGATGATAGAAATTGTAAAGAAGTATGGATTATCGGCAGCAGGCAAAGCAGACCAATTAAAGCGAAAGATGGGAGTTGAGACAGTGAAGGTAGAAGGTAAGTATTATACGGCGGTTCACGATGATTGCGTGGAGGAAACAAGGAGAATGGCAGAAAGCAGCATTGACCTGATCCATACATCCATACCGTTTGGCAATCACTATGAATATTCTGCCAATTATAACGACTTCGGACACAATCAGAACACGGTCCGGTTTTTTGAACAGATGGACTTCCTGACCCCGGAGCTGCTGCGGATCCTGAAGCCCGGCCGCGTTGCCGCCATCCACGTTAAGGACCGGGTACTGTTCGGGAATACAACCGGTACCGGCATGCCAACGATGGAACCATTCCACGCCTTGTGTATTACCCATTACATGAAACACGGATTCCAGTATTTCGGCATGATCACGATCGTAACGGATGTGGTCCGGGAGAACAACCAGACCTACCGGCTGGGATGGACTGAACAATGCAAGGATGGTACCAAGATGGGAGTAGGCTGCCCGGAATACATCTTGTTGTTTCGCAAGCTTCCCACAGACCGTTCAACTGCCTATGCTGATGAACCGGTTGTGAAAAGCAAAGAGGACTATACCCGGGCACAATGGCAGATAGATGCACATGCATTCTGGCGTAGCAGTGGGGACCGGCTGATCCTGAAAAAAGAGTTATCACAGATATCAGTGAGCAACCTGCAAGCAGTTTACCGGAAGTTCTCCCGAGATTCCGTCTATAACTATCAGGAGCATGTAAAGCTGGCTAAGGAATTGGATCATGACGACAAATTGCCAGCGACATTCATGGTAGTGGCACCGGGAAGCTGGACATGGGAGGTGTGGGATGATATTAACCGAATGCGAACCCTTAACACTACCCAGAACCGGCGCCGGGCGCAAATGCATGTATGCCCATTGCAGTTAGATATAGTGGAGCGGATTATTAACCGGTACAGCAACCCCGGTGATCTTGTTTTAGATCCGTTTGGTGGGCTTATGACAGTACCGATGACAGCAGTAAAAATGAACCGCTGTGGCTATGGAATCGAACTAAGTCCGGATTACTTCCGGGATGGCGTAGGGTACCTGCAGGCGGCAGAGGATGAAACAGAGGTACCAACATTATTTGATTTCATGGAGTCTTGAATGTATAGCGGAAAGGAGGCGGAATGGAGCAACAAGTATTTGATTTTGTGAACTTGGAAGAGCCAGAAGAATTAGATGAACGGTCAGCCGAGGACAAAGAACGGCTTGAAGAATGGAAGCGCAATAAAAAAGAAGCCCGCGCCAGATTTTCAGCCATGCAGGCTCTTCCCTACGAAGTAAAGAAAAAACGTGCAGTACGCAGGGTAATTGAGTTTGTGGAGGAAATGGATAATCGTGACTGCAATGCCCATGTGAGTGTAGGTGGCCTGGATAGCATTGTCTTATTAATGTTCATACGGCATGTGGTAGGTCTCGATGTACCGGCGATATCCGTATCCAGCGCAGAAGATAAGAGTATTCAGCGGATACATAAAGCACTTGGAGTACATCCGGTAAAGTCTATTAAAAGCAAAGTTGAGGTAATACAGGAGTTTGGCTTTCCTGTTATTTCAAAAAGGATTGCCGGGAAGATTGATCTACTGCAACATCCGACCGAAGATAACGAGACTGTAAGACATGCAATTATCACAGGGGAATGCGGAGAACAGGGGCATTTTGCCAAGAACAGCAGAATGCAGTTGCCCAAGAAATGGCTATACCTCTTCGCCGGCATGGCAAATGAAAAATATGGCACAGAATACCTTGAAGCACCATTCCTGGTATCAAACAAGTGCTGCTATTACATCAAAGAAAAGCCTTGTGATGATTGGGCCAGGGAGCACAACAGTTATCCCTTCCTGGGAATGATGGCATCAGAGGGCGGTCAGAGAGAAGAGGCTCTTGTTGATCATGGCTGTAACTATTACGGAAAAACAGTTATGAGATCAGTCCCGTTTGCCCCGTTTATGCGTCAGGATATCCTTACTCTTGCTGTGGAAATGGACACGCTCTGGAAAAATGGTTTGAGAGAACAATATGAAGAACGTGCCAGAGAAGAAGGACGGCTGGCAGCAGGCGAACATTTTCCGGAATCCATTATTCCGACGATATACGGAACCATAGAAAAGAAAGAAGATGGAAATTTATATACCACACTGGCCCAGAGAACAGGGTGCAGCATGTGTGGTTTTGGGATACACATGGAAGAACGCCCTCACCGGTTTGACCGACTCCGGGAACGAGACTATAAGGAATGGCACTTCTGGATGTATGAATGCTGCACAGACCCAGATCTCGGAGAAAAATACGGTTGGAACAGGGCACTGGACTGGATTGGCGTTGAGTGGGAGGATTACCCAGCGGTGCAAATAAATATGTTTAAAGATTTTCCGGAAAATTAATTAAGGAGGTGCGAAGATGGAGAACGACACCAGGAAGCGGTATGCAATTACATGCCCACACTGCCAGGCGAAACAATATGCTTGCAAGTCAATTTTTCATGAGATGGGAATACTGGAAGCCGGCCGTGGAAAATGTTTAGATTGCAAAGGCGATATGAAGTTAGTGTATCATTGTGAGACGGATACAATGAGCGCACAGAAGTGGGAAAATTAAAATCAACGGAGGTGGGAAAGATGGATTTAGCCAAATTGCACGACGATGCACTTGATTATGAAAATGATATTGAAATGGACGTTGAAATGTTGCAAGAAGTGCGCTTGAGAATGTACAGCGAGAGGGATTGCAGGATACTGGAAGAGATACTACCGGCGCTTAATGCCCTTGTGCGTGACATTGATGCATACAGGACTTGGGTTATGAAGCAGTGGGATGGATTAAAGTTAGAGGCAGAGAAGGTGGAGCAACTGGATGATGTTGCCCTTTTGTCAGATTATCATTGTGAGTGTGGTATGGCAATTGACGACGGATGGAAGTGTTGCCCAGGGTGCGGCAGGCGGCTGGTGTGTTCCAATAGAGAAAGCGGGTGGCTCGTAAAATTCAATGATGGCCGCAAGATGATTATGTCAGAAGACGCATATAAATGGTTTGCGGATGGACGAAAAAGGGATTACACGGTGGAGCACTGGTTTAAGGTGAATGACGCTATTGAGAAAAACCCGGGCGTGGAAATTTTGGTGATGTAAATCAAATTTGACCGATCGGAAAGGTGGTGAGGGCATCAGGATAGGATTAATAGACGTGGACGGCCACAACTTCCCCAATTTACCGCTCATGAAATTATCAGCATGGCACCGGCGGCAGGGGGACACGGTGGAATGGTATGTTCCATCATTGCATTCTTGGCCAAACCTGCCATTTGACAAAGTATATATGTCAAAAGTATTTTCGTTCACGCCAGATTTTGAATATCATGTAAATGCCTATCAGGTCGTCAGAGGTGGTTCCGGCTATTGCATTGATCTGGTAGAAGGCAAAGAAGTATATCAGGCAGACCGCGATACTTTGCTTCCAACGGAAATTGAGCATATCTATCCAGATTACAGCATATACCCGAACTTAACACGTAGTACCGCCTATGGCTTCCTGTCTCGCGGTTGCCCGCGTGGCTGTGAATTTTGCCACGTAGCTGCCAAGGAAGGGAAATGCAGCGTAAAGGTTGCTAACCTTCGGGAATTTTGGGGAGGGCAAGATAATATCTGCCTATGCGATCCGAATATACTTGCCTGCCGGGATGGGGAAGACCTGCTGGGCCAACTCACAGAGTCAAGGGCGGTCGTGGATTTTAACCAGGGGATTGACGTTAGGTTGACAACACCGGAGCGGATAGAAATGTTGAACCGAATGAGGATTAAGCGGATACACCTTGCGTGGGACAACCCCGATCAGGACCTGACAGAAGATTTTAAAAGGTTCTCGGAATGCTACAACCGAAAAAGCGAGAGCGGGAAGGTTGTCTATGTACTTACGAACTTTGGTAGCACGATAGAGCAGGACCTATACCGGATTTATACCCTTCGCGATCTCCATTTTGATCCATACGTAATGATTTACGACAAGGAGAATGCTGATCAGACACACAAGGATATGCAACGGTGGGTAAATGGTCGGGAGATATGGCGAACGGTTCGCCGGTTCGAGGATTATATTACTTAAATTAGCTTGGAAAGAGGAGAAACAATGAAAACCCAAATGGAAAGAGAAATAGAACTATTAAAATTAGCCGGTCTGACCGGAGATCAAATTGACGTGTTGGGCGGAAATGGATATTTCACCGCCCCGGCCTCTATAAAATACCACGGCAATACAATCGGCGGCCTGGCAATCCATAGTGCCACAGTGACGGAACTGCTTGTGACATACTCCCGCCGCCTACGCCTTGAATGGGAAAAACAGCGCAGTCCCTACTTAGTCGGAATGCTTCACGATCTATGCAAATGCGACCAATACATAATCAGCCCTGACGGCAAATTAGAACATAACCCCAACACACTGTTATCCGGCCACGGTGACAAGTCCTGCATCCTGGCAGCAGTCATCAAGCCGGACCTGACCGCAGAAGAAATATTATGCATCCGCTGGCATATGGGAGCATTCGATGATTCGGAAAACTGGAACTGCTACACAAACGCAATAAAGCACTACCCAAACGTACTATACACCCACATGGCTGATACGGCAGCAGCCCATATTCAGCAGCGATAAGGAGGAAAAATGCTACAGGACAAACTGAAAGAAATGGAAAGAGAATGGCCGGAAGGAATAGAAAGCGATACCGGCGCCTGCAAATTTTGCGGACAGATGTCAACGATCAGGACAATCCGTGCCTGGGATGATGAGCAACGCAACGAAGCCGCTACGGAAATATGTAACTGCTACGAAGCCCAGAACTACGTCCACAAAAAAGGCCGGAAGGAAAAAGTCCATAAAGCGATCGAGGCCAAGTTCGGCCCGGCTGCTGCGCCGGATCAAATTGATGAAACCATCATCCCCGTACTTTTCACAATCGCTGATCTGGTAGCAGAGGAAACGATATCTGCTGCCACCATTGACACTGGTATCGGGATAAAAGCAAAAATCAGCCTTGCCTCCAAGGGCGGCATAAAAGTAAACAAAACCAAAACAGAAAAACAGGAAGAAGAAATATGAAAAGCATTCTGGAACCACCATCCCCGGATCAATGCTATAACTGTGGCCGCTGGGGCTGCCTGGAAGAACATCATATCTTCTATGGCCGAAAAACACGCAAAAAAGCCGAGGGTACCGGCCTGAAAGTACATCTATGCCCCGAATGCCACCGCCGTCAACCAACCGGCGTGCACGGCGGCAACTGGGGACTGGAACTAAAGCTAAAGGAGATCGCCCAGGCCGAATATCAAAAAACACACACAAATGCAGAGTTTATACAACTCTTCGGTAAAAATTACATAGATCAGGAGGGCAAAAGCTTGAACAAAGCGATTTTAATGGGCCGTTTGACAAAGGACCCGGAAACAAGGTATACCACCGGCGATAGGCCGATCGCCATCACAAAATACACATTAGCCATAGACAGGCGAGGACGGCAGCAGGATCAGACAGCAGACTTCATCAACGTTGTTGCATTTGACAAGAACGGCGAGTTTGCAGAGAAGTATTTTCGCCAGGGCATACGAGTCCTGATATCCGGTCGAATCCAGACAAGCAGCTACACCAACAAAGCCGGTCAAAAGGTCTACACCACGGATGTCATTGTGGAAGAGCAGGAATTTGCCGACAGCAAGAAGACAGGTCCGGCAGCAGGAGTGGCAGCAGGACCAGACATCGGTCAAGGTTTTATGCGGATTGAGGATGGATTGGAAACCGGCCTGCCGTTTAACTAAGAGAGGGAGCGAAAGTGAGAGAGATAGTAGTTGACAATTTTGCCGGAGGTGGAGGTGCCAGTACTGGCATTGAAATAGCGACGGGACGGAGTGTGGATATTGCAATCAATCATGACCCAGAGGCCATAAAGATGCACAAAGCCAATCATCCAACAACAAAACATTATTGCGAGTCGGTATGGGATGTAAATCCGATAGAGGCGTGTAATGGTCGTCCCGTAGGGCTTGCGTGGTTCTCGCCGGATTGCAAACATTTCAGCAAAGCCAAGGGTGGAAGGCCGAAGGATAAAAATATCAGAGGGCTTGCATGGGTGGTACTTAGATGGGCGGCATTAGTCCGTCCCAGAGTGATCATGCTGGAAAATGTGGAAGAATTTAAAACATGGGGACCGTTAAACCGCCGCCATCGACCAATAAAGAAAAAGCAGGGTGCCACGTTTCGAAAATTTGTAAGCCAACTGGAAAGACTGGGCTATCAAGTGGAATTCAGGGAGTTAGTGGCTGCTGCTTACGGAGCACCAACCATGCGCAGAAGGTTGTTTATGACAGCCAGGTGCGACGGCAGGCCCATTGTTTGGCCAGAGCCGACACACGGTCCGGCCGACAGCGAAAACGTAAAGGCTGGCTTACTAAAACCTTATGTTGGCGCATACACACAAATTGACTTTAATCGTCCCTGTCCAAGTATTTTCGATACAGCAGACGAAATTAAGCGTAAGCATGGAGTTCGGGCACAGCGTCCGCTTGCCGATAAAACAATGCAGCGGATTGCCCGGGGATTGAAAAAATTCGTATTGGACAACCCGGAGCCATTTATCATTCAATGCAATCACGGGGGAGATCGGAAGCCACATGATGTTAAAGAGCCGATGCCTACAATAACAGGAAAGCACGGATTTGGAATAGTCGAACCATATATGGTCCAGATTGGACAGACGGGCTTTTCGGAAGACCGGAGCAGCAAGGTGGAAGAACCCCTAAAAACCATCGTAAGCAAAAACGAGCACTGCCTGATAGAACCCCTGCTGATACAATGCAAATACGAAAATGAACCGCAAAGTACAGAACAACCCTTAAGCACGATAACCGCCGTAAATAGCCACCTGCTATGCGCTCCAACATTAATCCAGTACCATTCTGAAACCAGTCAGAGTGAAGTTAGAGGGCAGAATCTAAAAGAACCAATCATGACCATAGACTCTGGCAATCGGTACGGTATGGTAAGTGCCTTTGTACAAAAATATTTTGATGGCGGTTATAAAGGTGCTGGAGCCGATCTGCAGGATCCACTCCCAACGATCACGGCAGTGGATCACAATAGTATCTGCACTGCCCATATCATCAAAATGAAAGGCAGCAATATCGGTCACGACGCGGCAGAGCCTTTGCAGACCATTACAGCCGGTGGACAGCATTACGGAGAGATAACAACGTCTCTTGTAATGCAGCAGCAAGGGCGAAGCGTAGGAACTGATATAAAGGAACCCATAAATACCATAACCGGCATAAATCACATGGCAGAGGTTAGAGCGTTTTTGATTAAATACTACGGCAACGGAACGCCGGAGGACATTAAAGACCCGTTAGACACGATTACCGCGCATGACAGATTCGGGCTGGTAACAATTAAAGGAGTGGATTACCAAATTGTTGACATTGGCCTGCGGATGCTGGAGCCGAAAGAACTGTATGGCTGCCAGGGTTTTCCGGATGATTACATAATTGACCGGGATCATCAGGGCAGGAACTATCCCAGATCAGAACAGATTAAAAGATGTGGCAATGCAGTTTGCCCGCCAATACCGGCGGCGCTTGTAAAAGACAACCTGCCAGAATTGTGTGCAGGGGAAAGAATGCCTAACATGAGGATTGTGCAGGAGCAGACAGGGCAGTTACGGTTTGCGTAATACAGTTAATGACAGTAGTCTAGGAAAGGAGCACTATGGAAAAAACAAAAATAGACTGGTGTGATAGCACGTGGAATCCCGTCACGGGCTGCTTGCACAAGTGTGAATATTGCTATGCAAGAGGTATTTCAAATAGATTCGGCGGTACCGACAGCGAAGTCTTTGACGAAGAATGTAGGCAATCGGCAAGACATGAATTACCGGAACCGCTGATGCTTAGAGGAAAGAAAGCACCATATCCGTATGGATTTGCACCAACATTACACAGGTACCGGATGGATAATTATCAGGCCAAAAAAGGAAGAAATATTTTTGTGTGCTCTATGGCCGATTTGTTTGGGGACTGGGTTCCTGATGAATGGATACAAGAAGTTTTCAAGGCTTGCGAGGCAGCTCCGCAGCACAGCTATATGTTTTTAACAAAAAACCCATGGCGATATGCCGATCTATGCCGAAAGGGGATGCTTCCCACAGGCGGCAATATGTGGTACGGCTATTCCCACACCGGACAGAATACCGAAACACCAGGCTGGTGGAACGACAAATACAATGTATTCATCAGCGGGGAACCGCTGCTCGGTGATGCCGTTCCGACACTTGCCAAATGGGTGATTATAGGTGCCGAAACTGGTAACAGGAAAAACAAGGTGGTGCCAGAGCGAAATTGGATAGAGGACATAGTGTCAGACTGCCAGAGCAAGCATATACCTGTATTTTTGAAAACAAGCCTGATGGGTATATGGGGAGATGATTTGGTACAGGAGTTTCCGGAGCGGCTTACACGGTAAAATTAATTAACGGATAAGTTAGGAGAAGAGAGATGGAAGCATGCATAATATGCGGCAAAGACACTAATGGCATCGTAAGGGAACCAAATATCTGCAAAGATCTGCCACTTTGCGATAGCTGTAAAAACCAATTTGTAAAGTGTGCAGCTTGTGGAGGGCACTATTATCCCGAAGAAATAAAAGATGGTAAATGTTCAAATTGTCAATAATTAAAGTGAGCTGGCAGCAGGTATGGTGTGCTGCCAGGAAAGAAAGCGTGGCAAATAAATGAAGCACAACAAACTTATCGGTATAGCCGGGAAAGGTGAATGGAATGGCAGCAGGAAAATGTAAGGCAGCTTACCATGCAGATGAATGGCATGGATACGGATGTGAAATAACAGACGGAGCATGCATGTTCTTATATCCAAACAGCAAAGCATGTGCCGAGCAATACGGAGAGGGGCCGGATGCAGTAACAGAAACGTACAAAGAATATGAATGCTTGTCTGACATATAACGATTAGGTTATGGGGCAGCAAGAAAATTAATTTTAACTGACTATAAAGGAGAAAAGGTGAATTATAATATTGATTGCAATGACTGCAAAAATCTATCACTTACAGAAGATGATCAGATAGACAAAAGGCAGCCGCATATATGTAAGCACTACAACAAAAGAGTTTTTCATGGCGCATCAAAAGCGATTCACAATCCTTATATTTTTCCTTGCAAGGATTGCAAAACAGATAATTTTGAAGAATTAAGAATCATAAATTAAAGTCTGATGGAGGCGAAAAGAAATGTATAAAAAGGGTATGATAACCGGACTAAAAGATAAAAACGGTATTGATATTAAAGTTGGCAATAAGGTGAGGCTGGTATTGCCAGATGGAGAAGTGCGGGTCTTTTTGGTTGAATACAAGACCATAGGGCGAATGGTAAAAAGCCATCCTGATTTTGACGAACCATATGCAGACGTTAATATAACGGGAATAGTTTTTTCTTGGAATGGATACAATTTGCTCCCTTGTGTTGGCAAGGATCGCATTCCCGACAATGAAAAGATGGAAATAATCAACTAAATTAAAGTTTAGTGAGGTGAGAAAATGGCGGGTTTAGATAATAATATGCTGGTTCTAATTAGAGCATTGGCAGAAAATAAAATCCAAGATGCAAAGAAAGCAGCCGTGGTGTGCTGCGTGAAAGACAATACAAAAAAGAATGAAGGAAAAGTCCAATATTACAAAAAACTGCTGGAGAATGGCTGCACAACCATGTTTGAGCTTCCTACTAATTTAAAGGGATTGCTAAATATGCAGGATGTATCAGATTTTAATGAGGCCAGATATTTTCTTGGCGAGCAACAGAGGAAACTATTTTCGAATATTAAGACTGGTGTAATGACAACCACAAAACTGCTGGAATATGGGATACCGTATATGAACAGTACCCTTGTATATGGTGAACCTGGAACTGGAAAAACGGAGTTTGCGAAATATGTTGCATTTAAACTTGGACTTCCATATGCGTATGTTAATTTTTCTTATCTGATTGAATCTTATATGGGAAAAACATCACAGAACCTTCAGCGTATTTTTGATTATTGCAAAGGACAGAAATGCGTGTTGATGCTGGATGAAGTGGATTGCATCGGAATTGCTCGTGGAAATGATAGTGGAGTCGATGGTGAACTTGGAAGGACAGTAATTGCATTGATGCAGGCATTAGATAACCTTGTAGATGGGCAAATCATTATAGCTGCAACTAATAGACAGGATAGACTGGATAAGGCATTATTAAGGCGCTTTCAGAGGCATGATGAATTCAAAAGATATGAGAAAGAAGAAGAGATCGGAATGATAAAGACATACATCAAGAGTGTTGATGAAAATTTTCTCACAGAAGAAATGATTACATATGCAAATGATTCACATACACAGTCTGAAACAGTTTCATATCTTATCGGAAAAATTGCAGAGAAAGTAGTTTGATAATTGAGTAAATTAAAATTTGGTTTGGCAGGATCATCTACTTTGGGGAAAGAAAGATTAGCCGCCACGCTAATCTTAGTAACAGTTGATTGAGTTGTTACATCACTTGTTTTTGTCATATAAACCTCTCTTTCTACGCTAAATGAAAATACGCAGGTGCATGTTAATAAAGTTGCAAGAAATTTAATGACAGCTAATCGGCCTTTACCCCAAAGAGTCTTTTCCCCTCCCCAAAATAGATGATACATAATTTTATCATAATTAGTAATTAATTACAAATACAACTAAACTGAAATTAAGGAGGAGATATGAAGCGAACATTAGAACATTGCAGCTTGATAACTAGGCACGACAAGCCCAATCAGGCAGACGGTAAATGCGATGGCTTCCAGAAGAGGCATGCATTGAGAAAAGAACTTGAACCATTTAGGATAAAAAAGTTTACGGTAAGAGTCGGGATGCAAGAAGAAATAGCCGTACCAATAGGCACGGCTAAAATCTTACTTTTGAGCTGCGTAATATCCACGCTTAGTGAGCTTGATCATTCCACGAATATCGTTAACCCGTTCAATATAGTCCTCATATTCAAGTTCATCCAAAACAGAATAGCTAATACGAAAGCAAGCAGGAAAAAATTCATTTTTCTTGGTGCAGATCAAATCAGATACAAGTTCCTTTAAGCAGTTCTGAGCTTTATCGGATAACATATGACACCCCCTTTCCGGATTGATACATATATAATAGCACATGTCAAGAGAAAAATTCTGTACACATTTTGTTGGTGAATGGACTATGGGTTTAAGTCAATCTATTTTAAAGGTATCATAGTTGATTAACAAAAACGGCAGCAGGCAGCAGGAAGAAGAGGTAAAGCAGATTGCACAAAGAAAAAATCAAGCGACCGGTCAACTATATGGACATACTCAAAGGGCCGCAGACAAAGACATGGAGCGCCAGAGAACCAGCGTACTGCTTCACAGAGGCGTGTTCAGATTCACGGTACCGGCTGGGTGGGGAGCGGTATGGAAAAGTAATTATGAGGAGGTGAGGCCGGTGGGACAGGCTAAAAGCCCAGCAGAACAGTTGCAGGAATTCCTAAACTTTGTGGATTCGTGCAGTCGTGAATATCAGGCGGCCTACGGCACGGTAAACGAAGAGGACAAGCGACTTCAGGACTTGATACATGAAATGGAGTTCGCAGAGAACAAGGCCGAGCGAAATAAGGTGGCGACCAAGCTCCAACGCAGCCGACGAAACCGCAGAAAGAACAAAGACATTGTCATGCGGAACGAGCTGCTGATAAAGTTCTTTGAGGAGCAGAACCATAAGAACACATTAAATAAAATGCGCCAGTTACTGGGGCGACAGAGAAAAGAAGAGGAATTCTTGCAGAACAAACGGACTTATAAGCCGCGGATGAAAGAGGGTGTAACTGGTGGATAAGAGCGTGCTGATTCAGTACATAAGCTTGAAAGCTGAAATTGCAGAACTGGAAGAGCTGATAAGGAAGACACGAAAGCAAATTAATATACTTGAGAAGAGCGACAATCAGGTGTCTGATTCCGTGAAAGGCACGCGCAAAGATGGTACTTACGGCAGCATCCGGATTACAGGTTATCAATATCGGCAATGCGAGAAGATAAAAATGCTGCTATGCCAACGAGAAGAAAAGCTTAAAAGGTTTCGTGATAAACTCCTGGAGCTGACGAATGAGGCGGACGATTTTATTAACAGCTTGGATGATTCCAGAATGCGGAGGATGCTAAGGCATAAGTACTTTGAAAATATGACATGGGTGCAGGTGGCACATCGGATGGGGAGGAAGTATACAGCGGATGGCTGCAGGATGGCTGTTAGTAATTTTTTGAAAGAAAAAAAGTAATTTCGTTTTTTTCGGTTTATCTGTGGTAGACTTAAACTGGAAGAATTGTAAAACGGCATTCTCCTCCCCAATATACGGCTGCCAGGTGTTACAGCCTGGCGGTCGACTAACCCGGTTTTGGATTCTCCATCCTGACGTTCCGGGCAGAAAGGCACTCATCGGTGTGGTGGGTGTCTTTTCATTTGTCGGATTTTGTGGTATGATGGGAGAAAATGGAAGGAAGGTAAGAATTGTGGGTAAATATATTAAACCAAAGTGTCCATATTGTGGGGCACCAAACATTGGTGGCAGAAACGTAGATATGCCAAATGAGCAGCGGGACACATTGACCTGTCAAAATAAGGACTGTAGAAAGTCATATCGGGCCATATATAGCAATGGTTCAATGCGAACAGAGCGTTTATAGCAATTTAAGATTATAGTGAAAAATGATTAACGGAGAAGCCCACCGGCTTCTCTTTTTCTATACCCAAAACGAAACGAATGAGAGGTGGTGACTACATGGCAAAAGGCAGCAGATACAATCCACCGCCTTTACCAATAGCTATTCAGTTTTGTCCCGGCACAGCTCATCCAAGGTAACCTCAAGTGCATCTGCTAGTTTAATAGCAGTGGATATTCGGCCGTCATCCCGCTTCTCCAGGTCTTGGATGGTACGGCGTGAAATACCGGATAGTTCTACAAGCTGAGGAACTGAAAGACCTCTTTCGGCCCGGATTTCCTTTAAGCGCAAAATCATCACCTCCTAAAAGAGTAGTTTAATTAAGCCAACTACGATAATGAGCAACCAGAGAGTGGAGCCAATGAGGATTACAAAGTTTTTAATGGTTTTCTTCATGTTGTATTCAGAATGGAAATGTGTTATTCTTTAGGTGGGGAGGTTTCCCTCCCCGGTAGTCATCGGATGCTCTCGACTATCATTTTGATAACCGCTATGAGAGTTCCGATTTCCAAGGCAAGTTGTGTAAGTGCTCGAATCACTTTTATCAGCTTGCCTATTTGTTTTTCCATTCTGTACCACCTCCTTTCTATGATTTAATTATAGCACATAAATACGTGCTAGTCAAGCGTTATTTATATATTTTTATAATATTTAGGCAGCTTAGGCTGTCTATTTTCGTACACAAATTTACCCGGATAAAAAGGAGGTGTGGTACATGAACCGGACTCAACGAAGAGGGCAACTGGGAAAGAAGAACATGGCAGGGGCTGCTGATGCAATGCAAGCACAGCGCTTCTTAGATAATCTGCCGCTAAACGTTCTCATAGCAAGTATAAACAACAGCATAGATGTCCTACATAAGAGAGGTGTTAAGGTCTGTGACTGGGATTGCAGGGAACGCGAGCTATACCAGCTCCGCATGTATGCAGGCAAGGTTTATTTTTTAGCAGCCTCGCCAGATGGGGAAAATGAGTCAAAAGAGGGCGAGGCGGAAATATAAAAAGGTACTTCCTGTAAAAAATTTCACATGCGGGTCGGGGAAGGCCCGGTATTTTTCTCTGTAGAATGAAAATTTCAAGGGCACTTCCTTCCGCTTTTCGGTTGTCTATTTAAGTCGGGAAGGGCAGGTAAAGACAGATGGATGTAAATCAGAAAGAACTGGCTGCGATTTTAGGCGTATCCGATCGCAGAATTCGCCAATTGAAAGATGATTTTGGACTTTTTCAGCATGGATCGGGCAGTGGAAATAAAATCAAGAAATACTGCCTTGAGAAGTGCGTTCCGGAGTACATAAATTATAAGCTGGAAGCGGAAGCGCAGGGGGGTACAAATGCGGACAAAGAGAAGGAGCAGGCAGAGCACGAAAAAATCAAGAAAAAGATATCTATTTTGAAGCTTCGGCGGTTACGCGGGGAGCTTCATGAAGCTAAGGATGTCGAAGAATTTCTAACAGATATGCTGGTGAATTTTAAAAACCGGTTACTTTCAATGCCAACTAAAGTGGCTCCATTGGTTCAGGGAGAAGAAGATGTTAATATCATTGTTGGCATTCTGGAAAAGGAAGTCTGTGAGTCCCTGGATGAATTGAGTGAATACGATCCCGTCAAAATTAATGCCGATCATATCGACATCAACGACTTGCTGGAGGATGAGGAGGATGGGGATGAGTAAAGACAGCGTGGTGATGATGGATGCCATCTATTGAGCGGCAGCGGTCAAGACAAAAAACGAACAGTTTATTTGTAAATGTCATAAGTCGGACGCTAAAAAAACCGGACAAACTGACAGTTAGCAAATGGGCTGAAAAAAGCCGGATCCTTGATGAGGCCAGTAACTTTCGGGGGAGATGGAGCAACGATATAACACCGTACCTGGCCGGAGTCATGGATGCGTTCAATGATCCTTACATCCAGGAAATCAACTTTTGCAAACCGACACAGGTCGGAGGTACGGAAGCGATGCTGAATATGCTGGGCTGGATTATTGTAAATGACCCATCACCTACCATGATTATATATGATAGTGATGATCTGGCGAAGGATACATCGAATGACCGGCTGAAACCATCGTTAACAAAAACACCTGAAATCAAAGAGCGTTTTCTTCCTCATAATTCAAAGGAATTAAACCTAAGGTTCAGAGGGATGCATATATATCTCAGGGGTTCCGGAAGCCCGGGAAAGCTATCATCTAAATCAATTAAATATCTGTTTTTTGATGAAATTGACAAGATGCCTGGTGCATCCAAGAAAGAAGCAAGTCCTTATAATCTGGCCAGAGAAAGAACGCGGACCTTCACATACAGTAAAAAGATATACACATGCAGCACCCCGACATTAAAAACCAATTATGTATGGCAGATACACGAAGCCGCTGATGAACAGAGAAACTATTTTATCCCATGCCCACATTGCGGGGAACATATCGTATTCCGCTTCCATCAGATCATTTTTGAAAAAGATGAGACTTTATCAAACGCAGAAAGGGTAAAAACAGCAACGTATGTTTGCCAGGAATGTGGATGCAGCATTACAGATCGAGACAAAATAGCAATGCTCCGAAAGGGAGAGTGGCGGGATGTAAAAAAAACACATATCGGAAAAGCCAGGAAGGTTTCTTTCTGGCTCAATTCTTTATATAGCCGATTCCTCACATGGTCAGAAATTGCTCTGGAATTCCTGGACAGCAAAGATGATCCGGAGAAGCTCCAGAACTTTGTGAATTCATGGCTGGCAGAACCCTGGGAAGATACGAAGCTGAAAACCAGCATAGAACTCGTAATGGAGAGACAGACGGATATCCCGGAACTCATAGTGCCGTCATGGGCAAAACTTCTGACGGGCGGAATCGATGTACAGGAAAATTGTGTATACTGGACAATTCGGGCATGGGGCGACTTTATCACAAGTCAGAACATAGCACATGGACAGGCATACGGTCTTACGGAGGCCGAAGAGATAATGAATCTGGAATATATGACAGAAGATGGAACACCGATGATTGTCAATCTTGCTTTGATAGACAGTGGCAATGACACTGATAATGTGTATGATTTTTGTGCCCTGAATGCCGGTTGGGCATTGCCTGTCAAAGGTTCCAGTAACCCGATGCAGAATCATTTTAAGTTAAGCACCGTAAATAAAGACAGCTCCAGGGCTTACGGCATGAATCTGGTTATCGTCGATGGCGGCAAATATAAAGATATGATAGCAAGCCGTATGAGAAAACCCAATGGCCAGGGGAGTTGGATGGTTTATAACGGCTGTGATGATGAATACGCCAAGCAAGTTACAGCAGAGCATAAGGTGAATGTTAAAAATGGTACCAAGGTTCGTCTGGAGTGGACAAAAAAAACAAGCCATGCGGATAATCATTATCTGGATGCAGAGGTGTATGCCATGGCGGCGGCTGACACGTTGGGGGTTCGGATGCTGCACTTGCAGACGATACCGGCAGAGGAAGAGCAGAAGCAAAAGACAGTGGAACAATATGCACCGGAAGAAAACTGGATAAGCCAAAATGAAAACTGGATATAGGAGGAATTAATGATGCAGGAAGAACTAAATCTGTCAGCAGGCGAGATGCTTACAGAAGTAAACAAAGCAATATATACCATATGTGTAGGCGGGCAATCGTACAAGATAGGATCCCGGCAACTCAACCGGGCAGACCTGAACACATTATATAAGATTAAAAATGACTTAACTGCTCAAGTGGCAGCAGGTACGGGCAATCTGTTAGACGACTGTTACGTGGCTGTATTTGACAGAAGATAGGAGCGGGCATGGGAAATGTTTTGGATAATGTGATTGGTTTCTTTTCCCCGGAAGCAGGCGCAAAGCGCGAAGCATGGCGGAAGAGCCTGGAAGAAATCCGGAACTATGATGCAGGAAACTATGACCGGTTGAATTCGGGATGGATTGCATATAATCAGTCTGCCGAACAGACGGACCGATACCACCGGGATGTGATCAGAGCCAGGGCGCGGGATTTGGAAAGAAACAGTGATATGGCCAATTCGGTTATCGGAGCTTACAAGCGGAATGTCGTAGGACTGGGGTGGACTTTGCAGGCCAGGACAAGTGATGAAAGCCTTAACAACCAGATCGAAGATGCCTGGAAGGAATGGTGTAAGAGTAAAAATTGTGATGTCACTGAAACACAGAGCCTCAGCCAGATGATACGGATGGCAGTAGAACGCAAAAAAGTAGACGGCGGAATTCTTTTAAAAAAATGCTATACCAGTGGTGGAATAGTGCCTTTCAGACTCCAGGCATTGGAAGTGGATGAACTGGACATCGGCAGGACATCACCACATGACAAGACCTGCCGTGTTTCAGGCGGTATTGAATTTAATACTCATAACAAAGCGGTGGGCTATTGGATTAAGCAATATACGATTGACGGTTTCGGGGTATCGGAACCAGTATATATACCAGCAAAAGAAATTATTTATTATTTTTCGAAGCGCCGCCCATCCCAAATCCGTGAAATGAGCGACCTGGCACCGACAATTACCAGGATCCGGGACGCGAATGAGTTTATGACGGCGGTCAGTGTCAAAGAAAGGATTGCTGCCTGTCTTTCTGTATTCATAAAAAAAAGTATTCCGACAACCGGCCTAGGCCGCGCGACAGGCCCCGTTCAGGGGCCACAAAGGGATTACGAAGGTAAGACCATCAGCCCCGGCATGATAAAAGAATTGAATGCAGGGGATGAGATCCAGGTTGTAAATCCGACCGGACAGGCCACTGATGCAGCAAGCTATATTAAACTACAGCAACGGCTCATCGGAGCCGGTCAAGGACTAAGCTACGAGGCGACCAGCCGGGATATGAGCCAAAGCAATTACAGCAGCGCACGCCAGGGAATCATTGAAGATGAGCAGACCTATATTGAGGACATTGAGTTATTAAAAGAAGTTGTCCTTGATGAAGTGTATGAGACCTTTATAATTTCCGGTGTTTTATCGGGTTTATTCACTATTCTGCATTTCTGGGAAGATAAGCAGAAGTATTTTAAGCATGAATGGGTGGCGGCACCTAAGAAATGGATCGACCCGGGCAAGGAAGCAAATGCAACCAAAATCGCGCTGCAAACCGGTCAGAAGACATTTCAACAGATCGCGGCCGAGAACGGCAAAGACTGGAAACAGCAGATTAATGAGATTTCCGACGTTTTAGAGTATGCGAGAAAAAAAGGCATAGAGTTAGGAGGTGTAATTTTTGACAAGGATGCAAGCAAGCTATACCCAAAGGAAGAAGGCAAGCCTGCTGACCAGGGAGGCACCAGTACCGAAGGAACAGGCGGCGGAACGGAAACGGGAGCAGACAGCGCAGCGGATGCTTAATATTTCTTCCATCAGGGCATTGGAAGGTGACGGGAATGAACGGAAGTTCATTCTTTCTTTTTCCAGCGAAGAACCGTACGAACGTTTCTGGGGGAAAGAGATTCTGGATCATGGTCCAACAGCAGTCGACCTTACCCGGCTGAATGAAATCGGCTGCCTACTGTATAACCACAACCGGGACAAGGTGATCGGACGAATCAACCGGGCCTGGATCGAGGGCAGCCGTGGCCAGGCCGAGGTGGAATTTGATACCGATCAAGAATCCGAAGTGATTTTCCAGAAGGTCAGAAGCGGGACTCTTAAAGGGGTATCAGTTGGATACAAGATTGATATTTGGGAAGAGGTCATGGCTAACAAGATATCGACGGATGGCCGGTTTACCGGTCCTTGCGATATCGCCAGACAATGGACCCCTTACGAAATCAGTATCGTAAGCGTACCGGCTGATCCCACCGTGGGAGTAGGCCGGGAGTTAGGAGGGAAGCCAGCGGGCGCACTGGAAACGGGAGTGCGGACGCTTTCATATTATGAGGCGCAGCTTCAAATCAGCAAAAATAAACTTTTATAGGAGGAAACACAATGACACCGAAACAAAGACACGATGCTGCTGTTTTAAGACAGCAGGCAATCGTAAACGCAGCAAAGAATGATGGAAACAGAAGTCTTACCGCGGCCGAGCAGGCCGAGTTTGACAGTGCCCAACGTGAGATCGAACAGGCGGCGGCCGAGATCGAAGCAGCCGAGAGAGGTCTGGCCGGGAATACGGGAGCACCTGCCGCCCCGCCGGACGCAACACAGCAGGAAGGGCAGCAGGCTACTGCAGAACAACGCGCAGTGACAGCCGAGAGAAGCCGTATAGCGGAGGTCACCGCCTTGTGTCGAGAGTTTGACACCGATCCGGCGCAGCATATCGCTAATGGATCTACTATGGACCAGGTGAGAGCGGCTATCTTAAACGGCATGAGAGCAACTGGCACCCCAATAAGTGTACAGGTTACCAGAGATGAGGGGGATACCTTCCGCGAGCGGGCCTCAGATGCCTTGATGCTTCGGGCAGGGGTAACGGTTCAGAATTTGGCAGAGGGTGCAAATGAGTTCCGGGCTATGAACTTAAGAGACCTGGCTATTGAATGTTTAGCCAGAGAAGGGCAGGACACCAGAACGCTGTTACGGATGGACGCAGACACTATGTATAACGATTTGTGCCGGCAATTTTATAACCCTACGGCAGCATTCCCGGCTATTTTAGACAGCACGATCCGCAAGAGTATCGTACATCTTTACAACGAAGTTCCTACTACCTTCCAGATTTGGACAGAGAAGGGCAGTTTGAAGGACTTTAAAAAGACTGCTGATCATGAATATCTGATCGGTGGTACCGGGGACTTCCTGAAAGTTCCTGAAAACGGAGAGCTGAAAGCAGACAAGCCAAAAACCGAACTGTTACCGACCCGGCAGTTGGATACATATGGCCGGCAGTTCTCTATGAGCCGCCAGGCATTCATTAATGACGACATTGGCTTTTTGACCGAAGTTCCCGGTCTGTATGCCGCCAGAGCCAAGAAAACCATTGATAAGCAGGTATATACCATTATTTACAGCAATGGGAAAATTTACGACGGTATCAATCTGTTTGATGCACCTAAACATAAAAACTTAATGGCGACAGGCACCAAACCATCACAGGCAGCCATACAGGCCATGATTTTGATGATGCAGAGACAGACAGACCCGTTTGGGGAAGCGATCTACATGACCCCGCAGCACATTGTTTTACCGGTTGGCTATGAATTTGATATGTCGGTTATCTTCCATTCCGCGCAGGTGACCGGATCAAATAACAATGATATCAACCCGTTGCATAACTACCCGTTAAGTGTAGTGCAGTCTCCGGTATTAAATATTCTGGCGGGCAGCAATGCCGCACCGTGGTTTACGGTTGCAAATAAGACAAGCGCAAGATCCATTCAGGTTGACTATTTAAACGGCCAGGAAACCCCGACCGTCCGGAGAATGGAGGCCGCTGGGGTATTAGGTTTTACCTGGGATATCTATTTAGATTGGGGTATCTCCGTGAGAGACTGGAGAGGAATTTACAAGAACCCTGGTGAAGTGATCTCATAGAGAAAAGGAGGACTAAACGATGAGTAAAGCAACATATTGGCAGAGGGGCGAAACCCTTGACTTCACAAATGATACAACCGATGCCATTGAGACAAACACTATCATGCCGCTGGGGACCCGGCTGGGCGTTATTGGAACCCCCATGCAGCCAGGAGAAAAAGGGTCAATTGTTGTAACCGGTGTTTTTGAGATGCCTAAGGATGGTGGTGCGATTGGAGCCGGAGAGACGGTTTATTATGACGCTGCAGCTGGATCGGTGACGACAACGACACAGCCGGTGGTTGCCGGTTATGCTGCACAGGCCGCGGCAGCCGGCGACAGCGTTGTTCTGGTTAAGCTTCCGGGATAATGAAACGACTTATAGCCATTTTCCCGATCTTATTTGACAGCAAGCAATATATGCCCGGTGATGAGCTGCCGACAAGCGGGTATACAGATGATTGGATCGGGAATAAAGCAGCAAAGTGGGAGGATGATACCGAGGTTAAGCCGGTACCGCCGAAGGCAAAAGCAGTCACGGCACCGGCCGGCTTAACCGGCGATGCATGTCCGGCCACAGGAGCAGAACCGGATTTAACTGGAATAGTTCCATCCAGAAAAGTACGAGGGGCACAGCCTGAACCGGATAAGAGAGGAAGGAAAGCAAATGACTAACCGGCCAAGCTTCAAAGAGTTATTAAGGTCAGATATTAAGACGGTTTTCCTCAATCCGGACGAATTCGGGGAAGAGCATATTGTCAATGGCAAGAAAATGAACATAATCATTGACGATAATGAACTGACAGAACGCGAGAAACGGATAAAGATCAACACAGACGGCATTTACAAGAAACAGACCCTTATTTTTGTCAGTGCATTGGATTATGGCCCGCTTCCAAGAGTGGGCAGTCCAGTGATCATTGACGGAATAACCTTCATTGTGACGGACAGCATGAACGAAGCGGGTATTTACTCAATCCATCTGGAGGCGAATAGAAGTTGATAGAGATAACTTATGATCAGAAGATGCTGGCTACAGTCGAGAAGAAACTGGGAAATATGAAAGCCAAGGCTCCGGATGTCTTAAAAAAGGCGATCAATGAAACTGCTAAGCAAGCCCGAAAGGAACTTGTCACGGAAGCGCAAAAGACGTATGTCGTAAAAGGCGGGCGTTTTAACAAGGCTATGAAGATCAAAAACGCTACTGCCGGGAACCTGGAAGCAACCATAAACGCTACTGGTAAGGTCATGGGACTTAAGGATTTCAAGGTCAGCCCGGCTACAATGAAAACAGGGACCGCCCGCCCAGATATAGTTAAAGCAAAAGTATTAAAGGCAGGCGGAATGAAGTCTTTACAAAAGGGATCACTTAAGGCGTTTGTTACCAAGTTCCAAAGCGGTCATGTTGCTGTGGTGCAGAGGCGGGGCGAAAGCCGATTCCCAATAAAGACTTTTTCCTCTAATTCAATACCGAAAATGATTGGTAATGAGAAGCGGGTATACCGCATTGTAAAGCCGAATATTCAGAAGAATTTAAAGAAGAATGTGAAGAAACAAGTAAGAAAAGTACTGGGAGGGTAGCGTATGGTGGCATCTTTTTTGCAGGACGATCTGGCGGCGGAACTTATAAAGATTTTCGATGGTTTTAAGCTTCACATGCCAGCCGGGGATTTGAGTAATATTAATATCTTCAAACAATTACTGCCCATGCCGGAAGCTTCTGACCAGGGAGATATTCTGCCGGAGCAATTGGAAAATGGGCTGGTCAATGAATTAACCGAGCTTGACCCGTATCCTTATGTCCTGGTACGGGTATCGGATGGAGAGATCGCAGATGAAGCAAGCGCCCAGACAATCAACGTTATGCTGCTGATGGGAGTGTATGACTATAATTTTAACAAGAGCGGTCATAAGGATATCATGAACATGATCCAGAAAGTTTATGAGCGCTTTGCTAAGGTTCCGGTGCTCTGTGGAAAGTATACTATACAGTATCCTATTTCGTGGACCTTACAGGAAGAGGAGTCATATCCTTTTTATTTTGGCGGTATGAATCTGATATGGGAAACAGCAGCAATAAGAAGGGAGGATAAATTTGCATGACGGAAATTAAAGAAGTATTAACGGAAGGCACGGAGACAAAGGCCCGCAAAACAGCAGCAAAGCAATCGACTGCCAAAACGGAATCGGGGACAGTGGTTTATATCGGGCCAAACATTCCGGGTGTCGCCAAGCAGGGAACGGTATACAACAACGGCCTGCCAAGTGCGCTGATGGAAAAAGCCAAGGAGATTCCGGCGATCAATACATTGATTGTGCCAGTCGAAGGTCTGGCCCGGGCCAATGCGGAACTTGCGAGAGGCGGGAGCGCCTTAAGTATTATATACAACAAAGTGAATCAGTAAAGGAGATCAAACATGGCGTATAATCATGGTGTTAGGGTTTTGGAAAACCCTACGAGCCTTGTAGCACCGGTTACCGGTACCGCAGGGTTGCAGGTAATATTTGGTACGGCCCCGGTAAATATGGCACTGGATCCGTATGGGGCAACCAACAGACCAATTTTGGCCTATAGCTTTTCGGAGGCGTCAGCGGCAGTCGGGTACACAGACAACTTCAAAGACTATACCCTCTGCCAAAGCATTGATGTATCATTCAGGGCGTTAAACGTAGCGCCTATCATTTTGGTTAACGTGCTGGATCCGGCCCGGCACAAAAGCAACATGACCGCAGAATCTTATGATGTCGAGGACAAGCAGGCCATTGTAAAGGTGTTCGGGTTGCTCCTGGACAAGCTGGAGGTAAAGAACGGGGAAACAAGCCTACAGGCAGACGTTGACTATGTGGCCAGCTTTGATGCGGAAGGATATGCGGTTATAACTATTTTGGAAAGCGGGAATGCAGCGGGAGCAAGTTCACTTTCTGTATCCGGTGTGAAAATTGATCCGTCTCTTGTTACTGCCAATGATATCATTGGTGGTTATGACGTGGCGACAGGAAAAGAAAGCGGATTGGAACTGGTCCGGCAGGTATACCCATTATTGGGGCTTACACCCGGGTTAATTGTAGTTCCCGGATGGAGCAAAGAGCCGGAGGTCGCAGCAGTCATATCTGCAAAGTGCCTAAATATCAACGGAAGTTTCACTTGCGAGGCCATTGTCGACTTGGATTGTACCGCCGCGGGAGCTACCAAATACACCGATGTGAAAGCCGTTAAGGAAAGAACCGGCCTGGTAAGCGCCCACCTTGCAGCGGCGTGGCCCAAGGTTAAAATTGGTTCCAAGGTATATTATTACAGTGCGGTATTTGCTGCCCTGATTTCCTACACGGATGCAAACAACGACGATGTACCAAACCTAAGTGCTTCAAATAAAACACTTCCCATCACCGCCCTGTGTCTGGATGATGATGCAGGCACCGAGATAGTGCTTGACCAGGAGCAGGCAAACGTGGTGAACAGTTTTGGTGTGGTAACCGCCATTAACCAGAATGGCTTCCGGAGCTGGGGCAATAACAGTGCAGCATATCCCGGTACCACCGACCCGAAGGACAGATGGTTTTGTTGCCGCCGGTTCTTCTCGTGGTGGGGAAACAGTTTCATCCTTACATATTTTCAGAAGGTTGATGATCCGGCAAATTTCCGCCTGATTGAAGCCATTTGCGACTCGGAGAATATCAGGGGAAATTCCTATGTGGCACAAGGAAAATGTGCGGGTTGTAAAATCGTGTATAATGCGGATGAAAACCCGATTACAGACGTTCTGAACGGCAAGATTCAGTTTAAGCAGTATCTGGCACCGTACACACCGGCCGAAGACATCCTGAATGTATTGGAGTTCAGTCCGGACATGCTGGCAGCAGCACTGGGAGGTGAATAAGTATGAATAATATCCCTGAAAAGATTAATAATTTCAATGTTTACAACTCGGGTGGCCTGTTAGTTGGACTCGCAGACGAAGTGACCCTGCCCGATTTCGAAGCCGTCACGGAAACTTTAAGCGGCCCCGGCATTTTGGGCGAGATGGAATCAGTTGCGATCGGACAGTTTAGCAGTATGGAGTTAGAAGTGCCATTCAGGCAAATGGACGAAGATTTATTTAAACTGGTAGATCAATGCATAGCGATAGATCTGACGCTGCGCGGATCTATTCAGTTTACCGTCGGTTCCACCGGTGCGACCGATTTCAAGCCGATTCGTGTGGTTGTCCGCGGAAAAAATAAAAACATCAGTGGCGGAAAAGCCAAGCTGGGGAATGGTACCGGCAGTACTGTCAAATTGGAACTTTCATATATTTTAATTGAAATTGACGGTAAACCCATGATTGAGCTGGACAAGCTCAACTTCGTGTTTAAGGTAAACGGCAAAGATTTGTTAGAAAAAGTGAGGAGAATGTGCTAATGGAAAAGAAGGAATTAGAAGTTATTGACGGCCAGACAGTGGACAGCGCGGTCGTGGACGAACAGGATGGTGACGCAGAAAATAAGTATGTTGTCACATTTACCAAGCCTTTTGTATTTGAAGGTAAGACCTATGAAAAAATCGATCTTTGCGGCTTGGAAGATTTGGCAGCCAGGGACATGATCGCGGTTAACAAGATCATAGAGCGCGGTGGCACTACCAATATACTGCCGGAACTGTCTCTGGAATATGCCTGCCTTATCTCTGGGAAGGCAACCAAAATGCCAGTAGAGTTCTTTCAGTCACTGCCGCCAAGGGAGGCAATGAAGGTCAAGAACAAGGTATCGGGTTTTTTCTTCTCAGAGGATTAAGCATGCGTGATGGTGCCAGCCTTCGCAAACTCACAATTCATCTATCATTAATATTACAGACAGGCCTGGATTATCTGGAGGGCCTGTCTGTTTTTGAGTTGATCGATATAGCAAAGGAGGTCTCAGAAGCCTATGGCAGCAGGTAAAGAAATGCAAATCGCCATCAAGATCGCTGGTAAAGTCGAAGAATCCTTTAAATCTGCCATCGGACAAGCTGGCAAAGGAATAAAAAACGTTGCCAAAGCGGCGGCGGCTGCCAGTATTGCGGCGGCGGTAGCCGTGGGAGGCATGGGATTAGCGGCGGTCAACGTGGGCCGGGAATTTGAAGGTGCAATGAGCCAGGTCCAGGCCACCATGCTCCTTGATAAAAGTACCGAAGAGGGCCGTAAATCCTTCGAGGTATTGGAAAAAGCAGCAAGGGACTGCGGAGCGTCCACGGCCTTTAGTGCTACGGAGGCTGCGGAGGCCCTAAACTATCTGGCCCTTGCAGGGTATGATGCTGAAAAAGCGGCAGGTGCGCTGCCAACAGTATTAAGACTCGCGGGGGCGGGAGCCATGGACCTGGCGTCGGCCAGTGACATGATAACAGACAGTATGGCTGCTCTGGGAATCGAAGCGACGGAAGTAAATTTAACTGCTTTTGCGGACCAGATGGCCCAGACAGCGAGTAAAGCCAACACCAATGTGGCACAGCTCGGTGAGGCGATTTTAACGGTTGGCGGAACCGCCAAGGATCTCAAGGGGGGAACAACAGAGCTGAACGCAGCACTGGGAATCCTTGCCGACGTAGGTATTAAGGGAAGTGAGGGCGGCACTAAGTTACGAAACGTAATAATGGGATTAACCGCCCCAACAAACACGGCACAGAAGGCATTAAAAAAATTTGGTATATCCGCATTTGATTCCTCTGGCAATATGCGCGGGCTTGATGAAACACTTGGTGACATCAATAACGCCATGAAGGGCCTGACCGTAAAGGAGCAGAAAGAATGGCTAAACACGGTTTTTAACAAGCAGGACCTTGCTGCTGTTAGTGGCTTGCTGGCGGCTACGGCTTCGGATGCCTCAAACCTGGCCGGGCTATTGTTTGCCGGTTATGATTTCTATGTAGACACGGAAACCATAGAACATTTTAAAAATGTCTTACAGGAGACCGACGGGGCTGCAAAACTGGCCCAGGAGGTAATGAGCGAATATGGCTTTAGTATGCAGGAAGCCGCTGAAATCGCAGGAATCGTCAGTTCAAGCCTTGACGGGAATGTTACAAGATTTGAAGAATTAACAGGAGTGATCCAAGACAGCGCCGGAGCCTGTGAGAATATGTACGGGATCCAGCTCGATAACTTAAATGGCGACATTGCTATCCTAAAGTCCGGCCTTGAAGATTTGGGAATTAGTGTCTATAAAGATTTGAACAGTCCCCTTCGGGAAATGACCCAGCTCGGAACATCCATGGTCGAGCAGCTGGGTAATGCCTATAAAGAGGGCGGCATGGCCGGAATGGTTGGAGCAGTCGGCGGATGTCTGTCCGAAGTGGTTGGCGTCATATCGTCCTATGCACCTAAAGTCATGTCAATGGGCATTGACTTATTAGGCAGCTTCATAGACGGGATAACAGAAAATTCCGGGGTACTTGCAGATTCAGCTGCGGAAGTGATAGGCGTTTTTGTGAATGGGCTTTTTACATTGGTACCGCAGATTATTCTGGCCGGTATCGACATCATATTAAAATTTGCCCAGAGTATCACATCACAGCTACCGCAGCTCATAAATAATGGAACGCAGGCAATGACCAATTTTATTTCCGGAATCATTCAACGCTTACCGCAGATCATTTCAACAGCAATGACGCTGGTGCAGACACTGGTAAGCAGCTTGGGAAGTAATGCGCCGATGCTTATCGGGGCAGCAATCATGCTTATCGGAAGTCTGCTTTTGGGAATCTTCCAGATGTTGCCAAACCTGTTACAGATGGGAATCCAACTGATTATTAGTCTGGTCCAGGGAATTGTTGCCAACCTCCCGCTGATATTACAAATGGCAGTACAGGTTGTCGTGAATATGGTTAGCGGAATTTCACAGATGTTGCCAGGTCTGCTACAAATGGGAGTTCAGCTTATTATTACCCTACTAAAGGGAATTGTAGGCAATTTAGGGAGCATTGTTCAAGCAGCAATTCAAATCGTGGTTGCTTTAGCAGGCGGATTGATTCAGGCAATCCCGCAAATATTTGTGGCATGTCTGCAACTGGTCAAGGCCATTATCGACGTTATCATTACGACGGACTGGTTGCAAGTCGGTAAAGATGTCCTGAACAGCATCAAGGATGGAATATTATCCATGGCCTCCAGCCTTGGTAGCAGCGTTAAAAATGCCGTGCTGAATTTCTTCGGGTTCGGAAGTGGTGACGGAAGCGATACGACAGCAGAACAGGCAGGCGGGGCAATTACGGAGTCATATGCAAATGGGATTCTTGACAGTGCAGCCGCTGCCAGCGAGGCGGCAAATTTATTATCCGCAGATGCATTCAGCGATATTGATTTTGGCAGTATAAGCGCCGCGGGAGCTGGAGCCGGTGATGCATATATTAACAGCTTCACTGACAGCATGGAAGGATTTTCCTTTGATTTTAGCGGAATGGGCCTTGACGTCAGCTTGACAGACAGCATGGGACAGGCCGGATTGATTGGAATGGAAGCGCTGGGAACCGGAATCGGCGACAACGGCAGCCTTGTTTTAGATGCCGTGTCAACAATGGGGGGAGATATCACCACCGCCCTGGAAGGCTCCTGGGACACGGCAGAGAGCAGTACCAAGACGGCCATGGACAATATGACACAGACCGTCAAAGCAGCAGCGCAGACAGCGGCAAATGCAGTGAAGGCGGCCTTTGAAAATATGACCATCACTATCCCTAAACCGAAGATTCCGGTAATCAATGTGGCATACAGTACCGAGAATTACGGCGACGGGGGAAGTGTAAAACTTCCAAATTTCAATGTTTCGTGGAATGCTTTAGGTGGAATCTTCACAAAACCAACCATTCTTGGAAGCGCTTCTGGCGCACAAGGCGTAGGCGAGGCCGGAAGTGAAGCTATACTGCCCCTTGATACCCTGTGGTCCCAGATGAAGCAGATCGTTGGACAGGTAGTGAGGGAGAACAGCGGAACATCATTAATTGACGCTCTTGTGTCAAAATTACAAGGTATAGGCGGCGGGGGCGGCATGGGCGGACAGCCCCAATTAGCGGGTGCCGGTGGGCCTAATTTTACTTATAGCCCCATTTACAACCTATACGGCAGTGCCGGCAAGCAGGAAGTTCGGGAAGCAGATAAGATGTCCCAGACAGAATTTAACAGAATGATCAAACAGTGGCACAGAGACAACGAACGCACCGGATTTTAGGGAGGGGAAATAATGGCAGATACTACTTACACAACGTTTCAGGGACAAACCTGGGACCAGGTCGCTTATGAGCTATACGGCAATGAGTACCTTTGCGACAAGCTCATGGATGCCAACCGGGACAAATTGAATTACTTTGTGTTCCCGTCAGGAATAATCCTACGCATTCCGGACAAAGATGTCGCCATTATAAAAAGTGTATCTAGCGATTTTCCAGCATGGAGGGCAATGCTAAATGGCTAAAGCAAGAAGTGTTAGTTATAAAATACTGTATGATGGAGCGGAGGTCGGCTTGTCTGAATCGTGTGAAAGTATATCATACACGGATAATTCCTCCGGTGTATCCGATGAAATCACTCTTAATCTTGAGGACCGGGCAACCGGCTGGGCCATGAATAGCTTTATTCCCGAAAAAGAGCATGATCTGGACGTCACGTTATATTTCAACGATTGGAATCGGGATGGCGAAACCTTAGAATATCACTGCGGTAATTTTACGCTTGATGATATCACCTATTCGGGCGGAAGCAGTGGGCACAAATGTGTAATCAAGGGGGTTTCCGTCCCGGCCAGCCAGTCATTTCAGACATGCAGGGCCAGTAAGCTGTGGAAAAAAGTAACCGTTAAGCAGATTGCCGAAGAATTCAAACAAAAATACGGGATGGCGGATTTGTACTATTGGGCCGCCGAACCGGTCATTGAAAAGGTCGAACAGGACGAACAGACCGACAGTGAATTTCTTTATGATTTATGCAGTAGCCAGGGCCTCTTCCTTAAGATTTATAAAAAAGCCCTGGTTATTTTTGACAAGATTCAGTATGAAGGAAGAGGGGTGACTGCAAAGTTTAAGGAATCCGATCTGGAAGACTGGACCTGGAACAGCACACTAAACGGCACGTATACCGGTGCGAAAATATCATATACACACCCGAAAAAAAAGAAAACAATAACAGTACTTGTCGGACAGGAACCGCGGGTTTTAACGATTAATGAAAAAGCTGACAACGAGGCAGAGGCCTTGCGGACAGCAGCCGCTAAGGTAAATGAGGAAAACGAAAAGGCGGTAACGCTTGAAATTACCACCTTGGGAAATCCTGATATCGTAGCCACCTGCAACATTGAGATAACCGACATGGGCAGAATCAGCGGCAAGTACTTTGTTGACAAGGTATCACACAGTTTATCCGGATCCTCCGGCCACAGCATGACGGTCAGCGGATACCAGATATTTGAGCGTTTATAGGAGGAATAGTCTTGAGCATAAGAATCGGATTTGTCAGTTCACTAGGAGGGACCGGCGTGGCAGTAAACTATCCCGACCTTGGAATAACCACGGATGAACTGCCGGTGCTATCATTTGGGGGGCTAAGACAGAAATTTGAGAAAGGCGATGCGGTTGTGGTGGTCCATCTGTCAAACGATCATTCAAGCGGGATCATTTTAGGCACTTACTATGCCGAAGACGCTCCGGGGGCCGAGATAGCGGTTAACGGGGGCAGTATGACATTGAGCGATTCGTCCGGCAGCATCAGTCTGGCGGAGATTATCGCAAAATAAGCAGGGAGGGGATGCCGTGGCAAAATTAGGAAATTGGGGGTCGTACCTGAAATTTGAAACCAGCGATAGGCGAATTTTAAATTTCAACGGCTTCAAACGGGATGTAAAGGCCCGGACGGTTAACCATTCACCGATCGGAGCAAAACCCAAAATTGAATTTTTGGGAGCCGAGCTGCAAAGCATTACTTTTTCAATAACCTTGAATGCTTCATGGGGAATTTCCCCGAAAAAGATTGAAAAAACCCTGATAAAATGTGTGGAAAACGGAACTGTCGCCCCGCTGGTCATTGGGCGGCGTTCGATATGCAGTAAGGCGATGATCCTTGAACTGTCCGAAAGCTACAACATAATATTAAAAGGCGGCGAGGTGTATTCGGCACAGATCGATCTGACAATGACCGAATACCGGTAAAGGAGAATCAGGCTATGGCAGAAAATCATTTTAATTTTATATTTGAAACAGAATTAGGTAATGACCAGGTAAATGATATCTTGCGGAATCTGAATAATATTTTCAGCATACCGGAAGGAACCCTACCCCTGATGCGTGGCCTTGGATTGTCGTGGGATAATTTATCGAAGATTCCGCCGGATCTGGAAAATGACATAGTGACGGATATTGTTGATAAGGTCGCAAAATATGAACCAAGGGTGGCGGTCAGTTCCGTAGAATTCAAACATTCAGAAGACGGGAAAACCACAGTCAGCGTCTATTTGGAAGAAGGTGAAGAGAATGGCGAGTGAAAGCATCAAAGCCATTGAAGAGTATCCGGACATATCGTTCATTGAAAATTATTCGATGAATCAGTTGGCCGAAGATATGATCCAGTGGTTCAAGGACAAACGCAAGGAATTAACTGGCGCAGATACGGTTCTGGGCAAAGCAGATGATAGAAGAATAATCCTTTTGACGGGGGCTTATTTTATTTATCAGGGCTACATGTATACGGACGATGCCGGCAAGATGGGACTGCTTAAGTACAGCAGATCCGATTATCTTGAAAACTTGGGAGCCCTAAAACACATCTACCGGAAGGAGGCAGCCGGCGCAACGACAACAATCCGGTTTAGCATGAACACTGCCAGAAATACCACCACCGGGATACCGCGGGGGACCAGGCTGACCGCCGGTGATGGCGTGTATTTTTCTACAGAGGAATACGGAGAAATTGTGATCGGAGAAACACAGGTTGATATTTCAGCGCTTTGCACGGTTGCCGGTGCTGCGGGAAACAATTATGACATTGGCGATATCAAGACAATTGTGGACCCGGTTCCCTTCATCGACGGCGCAATGAATATCACGAAGCCAGAGAACGGCGCGGACGTGGAAAGCGACGATTCCCTGCGGCAGAGAATCTATATTGCACCGTCATCCTACAGTACAGCCGGATCTGATGACTCATATGAATATTTCGTGAGAGAATACAGTGCGGACATCCTTAATGTACGTATCACAAGCCCGGAGCCGGGTGCGGTTCAGATTCGTTATTTACTGGCCAATGGAGTGATACCCGGAATTGAATCCATGAACGGATTACAGGATTATTTATCCCAGGCAGACATTCGGCCATTGACCGACCGGGTGGAAGTATTAGCGCCAGAGATCGTAACGTACGACCTGAATATTACATACTACATCAATCAGAGCGATCAGAACCGCGCAAACGTTATCCAGCAGAAGGTTAATGAAGCAGTCGCGGAATACACCCTCTGGCAGAAAACAGAAATTGGTCGGGATATCAATCCGGATGTGCTAATGGAAAAGATAATCAGCGCAGGGGCTAAACGGGCAGTTATAGCAAGTCCCCAGTTTTCCGTAGTGGATGAAGGGGCGGTGGCGTCACTGGCAGCGCAGACGGTTACCTACGGGGGGCTGGAATATGATTAAGTATACAGATGCCGAACTAATTTCGATACTTCCACCCTACCTGAAAAATAGTGTTGATGTACAGGCTATCAGTTATGCTTTCCGGATGGCGATGTCAAAAGCGATCCAGTTTTCAGTAATGACTTCCCTATATGCCAATATAGACAATTTAGACGAAGACTTGCTGGATCTGATGGCATTGGAATTGAAGACACAATATTATGACGAAAATATGGACATTCAGACCAAGCGGGAGATGATAAAGAATACGCTGGCCTGGTATAAGAAGGCCGGTACACCGGCGGCGGTGGCGGAACTGGTGGCGGTAGCGTTCGGAGAAGGAAAGGTCGAAGAATGGTTCGAGTATGGCGGGGATCCCTATATGTTCCGAATCGTAACGAACGCCACGTTAACTCCAGAAATGAACGCTCTTTTCAATCAGATGATCAAGAAGGTCAAAAACACAAGGTCGCATTTAGAATCTATATCTATCATCCGCACGATCCGGCAAACGCTTTATGCTGGCGCAGGGCGGAACTCGTACAGTCGGCCTCCGGCAATCTTTGAGGGCGGATATCGGGCAGAACGCCGGGTGGAATCAACCATTACAGCCGGATCAGCACAGCAAGCCAGGAATAGACTGCCTGCAATCACGGAAGGGTATTCCCTTGACCGGCGGGTGGACTTGGAATGCAATGCATCAACAGGAGCAGTAACGGCCCTAATAAGGCCGGAAGCAATAAAACAAACATAAGGAGGTATTAAGGATGCCACAACCATTTATCAATGCCGTAATGACAACCAGGGGCGCAGAATTGCTCACAAAGGCCCAGGCAGGAGAAGCAAAGATTGAGTTTACAAGGCTTGTTACCGGATCGGGCAGTTACCAGGAAGCTGAAAAGACATTTGAGTATTTGCAGGAAAGAACAGGCCTGCGAATCCTGAAACAAAGTTTCATGCCATCCGGCGTCACCACAGTGCCACCACGGAGCGTGTTAATCAAAGCGCTTATCACCAATCATCCGGTAAGCGGGCCGGAGCTGGCAGAAGGCTACTATATTAACGAAATGGGTCTGTATGCCAAGGAAAAGGACGGCGACAGCAGCACAGAGGTGTTATATTCCATCACTGTGACAACCGGTGCTAACGGCGATTTTATGCCGCCGTACAATGGCTATAGCCCGGCTGAAATACAGCAGGAATATTACGCGACCGTAAGCAATACGGCCCAGGTCACTATTATATCCGGACAAGGGGCCGTCGCACTGGCTGATGACCTGGCGGACACGAACCGGCGGGTGGATGAACTGGAGGGCAGGACGGAAAACATCACAGTGCTTCCCTTTGACAAAGGGGAACGAATCGGCAAGGAAATCACATTGTCCTGGGCGGAGATCAAAGCCAAGGTCGAAGCAGGTGACTTTTCGGGAATCAGTATAGGCGACTGGAAAAGCGTAATAACCAAGGACGGCGCCGAGACCTTTGTCATGGAGATTGCGGGCATAAATATGTACACAGCAAAGACGGCGGGATTATTTCCGGAATATCATATTGATTTTATAAGCCGCGATTGTCTGCAGGGGGCTGTGCCTTTTCATGATCGCGCCAACAGCAATGAAAATAATTTTAAAGATACGAGCATGTATACATTTTTGAACAGTTCCGTTTTTTCGAGGCTCCCAGATGATTTACAAGCAGTCATAATGGGTAAAATCGTGGAAAATACTAAAGACTCCGGACTGACAAGCTCGAATCTATGGCTGCCGACAGAACTTGAGGTTTACGGCTTTATGTGCAATTCGGTATTAGTATATGACTATGGATCCGCCGGTTACCTACAGTACCCTATTTTTAAATTAGGAAATCGGTATATACACAAAGGGGAGGCAAACGGCGTGTCAACAGGTGAGGGGTATTGGCTGATGAATCCAAACAAAAACGACACCTTTAGTTATTGCACAGTGGGCCAAAATTGCAGGCCAGAGTCTAGCGGCGCGTCCTATGGCCGGAGTGTTCCAATCTGTTTTACAATTGGAAAAGAATGGCCGGAAAAACCTTGATAGAATATTCAAAATTTACCGGTACATAAATAATCAGTAACCCGCCGTTTACGCGGCTTATTTTAAAAAAGAAAGAGAGGAATTAATTATGAAAGAGGACAAGAATTTGCACAGAGATTGCGAGGATCACGATGAAGCGGACTGCGACATCAATGAGCATGACAATTTAGAACCGGGCGCAGATGATTGCGGCCATCGTGCGGAAACGGGACCCGGCATAGGACCCCAGAAGGCAGTTGATCGGCGGCCATTCTGCGGGCCGGATCCGACCGCGCCGAGCAGCGCTAACGGTGAACAGCATCCAAGCAATGGGCCGGGAGTAGCGAAATAAGACTTAAGGAGATGATAGCATGAAAAAAGAATATGCAGTATTAACTCAAGCGGCGCTGACTACAGTTGGCGCTTTTTTAAGCGCAAAGCTGGGGATATTATTCCCGGTTCTGTGTATTTTGGCCTGTATGATGATAATGGATTACGTATCCGGCATGCTGGCCAGCAAGGCAGAAGCAATGGAGCATCCGGGAGATTCCAACTATGGCTGGAGCAGCAGGAAAGGAGCAGCGGGAATTATCAAGAAGGTTGCGTACCTGTGCGTCAT